>ENA-UPSM01000694-UPSM01000694.1-activated-sludge-metagenome-genome-assembly--contig:-NODE-694-length-47013-cov-13.099706_pt1 | contig 47013 bp, 36 predicted proteins | sample MGYA00238181_ERZ773283 | MGnify/ENA primary metagenome ERZ773283 (study PRJEB29023, sample SAMN05720199) | activated sludge metagenome | isolation source: Anaerobic digester | place: Japan... | reverse complement strand
AGTTGCCGACAGTCGGGGTGGCTACGGGAGATTTTGGGTCCGGAAGGATGCCTCCAGACCATGTTTCACAACTGTAACGAAGAGATCAAACGCCAAAAAGAACAAACAATCAGCAACCGTAATAGACTGATTTGCAGGATCTATATCAGGAGCATGGTCAGGTGCCGTCGCCTACTAGTACGCTTACGTTGTGGCGGACTGTTTCCAGGTTGTCTTTTAAGGTGACCATACCTGGCAATTCATTGATTCCATTTAAGAACAGCTTGGAACGCCATGCACCATCCTTTGCCTTTGAAAACACCATTTTGTCCCCACTCTCAGTCTCAAGAATGGCTCTATCCCCAGTTACTTCGATCATTTTTACCTTTCTAGCCCTAGGATCATCAGGCCCCTTAATTTTCGCTCGGTCAACAACCGCCGCGAATAATTCACGCCCTCCCCCAGACTTACCCAACAGCTCCCGCCCAATTGCCGCTTTGTATTCTGGTTGCTGATCAGCAGGCAAACTGTCTGTTATCAGCTTGTCCGCGTCCATAATCTGTTTGGCTAAGCTCTCAAAATGAGCTTTGGTATCATCATCGGTAAGCTCCCAAAGCTGGTTCAACTCCCCCCTATCCAAGGCCACAATAACCTCGCTAAATGCAAGGCCAATCTCCTCTTGGATTGGATCCCCCTTACAAGATAGCCCCATCAACGCAAGCACCAACACAACCTGCAATTTAATTTTCATCGGTCAACCCTATAAATCAGCAAATCATCGGACCATTCTCAAAGTCCGTCTAGGCGCCTGTTCCTGTGCAGCCAATTCAGGTGATTCCAGGTCAGTACCAATAGCCGACAAGTCACATTCCAAATCATAAGCCGCTAATATCCTGGAAACTTCCGAATGGTTTTGCTCTAAATCGCGGGCCACCGAGTTAAACCCAGAACGAGCCGCCACATGCCGGTTCCAAAAGGCAAGCGGATTTAGCTTGAAAAACTCGGCATCATTCTCGGTTGGTTCAAGCAAAATCACATCGCCCTTGAAGTTGTTGTCCATCCTAAGCTTCTCAAGCCCCAGATGAAGCCTGCTTTGCACCATAGTCCTGATGGCCTGGTTTAACACCGTACCAATCCCAAGCTCTGACAAGCCCCTAGCAGTCGGCGTCAATTGATATCTGTTGGTATTCAGAAATGGTCTAAAAGGGTTGTATATGATTATCAAATCTGCACCCTTTTCAACAGCCAAGCTCATGTGGGTCGTCTTGCGGACCATGGCATCAAGATATTCTTCCCCATGAATCCTAGGTGGCACGTAAAAACCTGGAACCGCGACCGACGCTTGCACAGCCTCGCTAATCGTAACTGACTGGTCGGCGTCATAGCCAAAAACAACGCTCCTGGCGGTATTCAGGTTTGTAGACAGAATGTAAAGCGCCCTGCGCGTTTCACGGTATAACTTGCGAAAATCATTAGAAATATCATTGCGATACAGATTTCGCCGCATAAAAGATTCAATTCGCGTGGTCTCAAAGATGCCAGACGGAATATATCTGGCAACATGAGGCAGCGGCGTTGCCTCAAAAATATCGCCAATCAGTGGCCCAATAACCCTTTCAGCCGATGTGTAGCCAGGCTGCTCTAAAAAGTCCACGGCCTGTGCTTTAAGCCTTTCACGATTGGCGGAAACGTGCTTTAACGCAGCACTTGCAACTGACGGCCACACTTTCAGCGCATCGTGCGCCAACCTGCTCCCTCTTTCCCGAAATTCCTTGAAGGCCGGCCAATAAAAATCATAGGACTTAAAATGGTCCATCTTCTTCGAAGTGCCATCCAAAGCCTTCAAAAGCTCTTCCGGTGGGATTCCAGCTGCCAAAAACGACCCTATAAAGGCCCCAGCAGACAGGCAAATGTACATATCAAACTCATTTACACTTCGCCCCTGCAGATAGCGATTCAACGCTATCAACCCACCTAGCTTGAATGCCCCACCTGATATGGCCCCGCCAGCCAAAATTAACGCCACTCTCGGATTTTTTCGCGGCTTACTGAGATCTGATTTTTGCAAAATGGTGATTGCCAAGGTTCCACCTCCAATGGCCAATGATACAAGGGAGATAGACAAAAGATCAAAAAGAGCCTACACAACCCTAAATCAACCCAGCAATCTTCGGCCGGCCCGCGAAACGGCCAATTTTGGGCCCCCACGCAAGGATGTTATGGACGGATTTTTGGGTACAATACAAAACAGCCCTGAAGAGGTACCCACGCATGCTCAAGCCAAAGCCCTTAAATCCAGGTTCTGCAGTCAGGCTGATAGCGCCTGCCTCCCCTTTTGAGGCCGACCGCCTTTCAGATGGTGTCAAGATACTGACCGATTTTGGCTTGACTCCCATATGGACCGACCGTGTATTCCAGCGTCAAGGCTATCTGGCTGGACCAGATTCCTTGCGCGTCCTTGAGCTGGCTGACGCCCTTAAAGACCAGGCTTGTGAAGCCGTGATTGCAATTAGGGGTGGTTTTGGGGTGACCAGAATTATCGATGAACTGGCCAACCACAACTTTGGCTCAAAGCTGGTCATGGGTTTTTCCGACATTACCGCCTTGCTTATCTACCTGAACCAGACCGCAAACCAAGTCGTGTTCCACGGCCCAAATGTCTTGGGCATGCCAAACCTGGATCCAGAGTCAAGGGGGCGTCTAAAGGCCGCTTTATTGGGACTGGATTGGGAGACCAACTTCACATGGGCTGGTCTACAATCACTTCGTGGCGGATTTGCCAAAGGACGGCTACTTGCTGGAAATCTGACGCTGATTTGCACGTTGGCTGGCACTTGGACTCAGGCAAACTTGGCTGGAGCTTTATTGGTCATCGAAGAGGTGAACGAGCCTTTATACAGGATTGATCGTCTGCTAACTCAACTGGCCATGCAAGTTCAAGCAAGGCAGCTTTCAGGCGTGATTATTGGCGATCTTGGGGTAGCAGCGCAAGACCTGCCTGATTTACCTAACGTATTAGAATCATTTACTAATAGACTAGATTGCCCAGTAGTGACTGGCTTTCCAGCAGGCCATAAACATCAAAACCACCCGATTCCACTTGGAATTGAAGCCTCTTTAGATGCCGATCTTGGGTTACTGCGAGTTTTGGAGGATCCTTATGATCGAAGCTGATACAAAAACTCCCTTCTTTGAGGCAAAGGCAATTCTTGACCAATATGTCGGCCAAGGCTTTCCAGGCGCAGCTCTTGGCATTTACAGCAAAAAACACGGAGATTTCATCACAACTGCTGGCTTTACGGCCTATCCAAATCACGGCGTCCCAGTAGCCCCAGTCACTGAGGGCACAATATTTGACCTAGCCTCCTTAACCAAGCCTTTAGCCACCGGAGCAATCACCCTTAATTTACTTAAAAACAAGCTGCTTAATCTCGATGACACTCTTGGCTTTTTGTGGCCACGCTTTAAATCAAGCCCTTGGGCAGAAGTTAGTGTGGCCCACCTGTTGGCCCACTCGTCTGGAATGAAGGACCACTATGAATTTGCGGATATGCTGCCAAAAGCCTTCACCCCCAGTGACGCTGGAAGCCTGGAAACACAAGAATCCGTGGCAGAAATAATTGCCACATCCCCACCTTTGGCCGCGCCTGGCTCGCTGGAAGTTTACAGTGATCTAGGTTTTATCATTTTGGGCATGCTCATCCAAAGACTGACAGGAAAGTCGCTGGCAGAATGGTTTGATGAATTGGTTGCTGGGCCACTAGGTCTGACATCCACTTTGTTTTCACCTAACACCTTGAAATCCAACGCGAATTTCGCCGCAACAGAACTGTGCCCCCTAAGAAAAAAGGTCCTATCCGGAGAAGTCCACGACAGCAACTGCTATCTTTTGGGCGGCATAGCTGGACACGCTGGTCTGTTTTCAACTATCACCGAGACTCTTGCGATGGCCAAAGCGGTCACCTTTGGAACCGGTCCATTTAAGGACATCCAAACCTTCATGACAAAGCAAGCAGGCCCACCTAACGCTTCCAGGGTATTGGCCTTTGATACTGCGTCCTTAGCAGGCTCAAGCGCGGGCGATCTGGTCCCACCACAAACCATCGGTCATCTGGGCTTCACCGGCACCTCAATGTGGGTCAATCAACAGCATCAAACCGCAATTGTTTTGCTGACAAACAGAGTGCATCCAACTAGAGACAACATTTTAATCAGGAAAATCAGACCTTTAATACACGACGCAATATGGCGGGAATTGGCACTTTAGCAACTACAACGGTCGGATAATGCTGCCAGTCGTCACCTGGAAGGTCAGGCCCATCGAAAACGCCTCTTTCACCCCATCTCCGTCGATATCCAGGTCAGGCTTTAGGAACATTTCAAGATAAACCAAGAACATTTCCTTCGTGTATGGGTACTCAAATTCCGTTTTATCCATGGCTCGTATCGCGTTAAGCAGTTCATCCACAAGGACCCAGCCACCCAAGGCACCTAGACCGGAGGTTACGACGCCATTACCAATCTCCACGTTAACCATGTGAATCCTTGCCCATCTAAGCATTAAAGGAATCAGGTTATTATTCTTGCCCACAACAACAAACACCGGGAACTCATAATCAAATCCACCAGCTGTCAGTGTAGACCCCCTGATGATTGTGTTATCAAACACGTATTTTGGGTCGCATGCAGGTATGAGTTGGCTTGGATAAACCCCATAATTGCAACCCGCGGATGACGTATCACACGACACAGGCTCTATACGCTCACCCCAGTACAGATTCATGGTGTAAGGCACGCCCGAGGTATTAATCTCGGGTTCGTGCTCTATTAACAGGATGTTATCACCAGCAGCGGTGGTATTAGTAAAAGCATCGTTAAAGAAAAAGGAGATTTCCGCAAAGGCATTATCAATACCCAATCCTGGAGCACAATTACCCTTGGGCGAGCAAGTTGTCTGGTCACCGTCAACGTTAACCCCATGGCCTTGATTTCCAGTTGTTCCAAACCAGAAGTTGATGACCTTGTTGACAGGGTCCTCGAACATTGAGATTCCACGACATTGCCCTTCGCTGCACTGGTCATCGTAAGTGCAAACGTTGTTGTCATCACAAGGCAGATCATTTGGAATGAACTGGCACCCAACAGCTGGGTCACACGTGTTGTCGGTGCAAATATTGTTGTCTTCACACAAAATGGGATCGCCAAAACAGATCTGGCCGTCGCACCTATCGTTAATCGTGCATGCAGACTTGTCGTCACAGGTTTTGGCTCCGGAAGGAGCATAGATACACCCGTATCTGGGGTCGCAAGAATCTATGGTACACAGGTTGTCGTCGTCACAGTCCCTGTCAACACCTCCCACACATAAACCATCTACACAACTCTCATTTACAGTGCACAAGTCGCCATCCTCACAGCTCCCATGATGAATTGTGTGGAAGCATCCACCTGCAGGGTTACATGAGTCGATAGTGCAGGGATTACCATCATCACAGTCACGAGTTTCGGTAATACACTGGCCGGCTCTACAGTAACCGCTGCCATCCACACTACATGGGTCGTTGTCATGGCATGGGCCCGAAATATTGGTGTGTATACAACCAACCAACGGATCGCACCTATCGTGGGTGCATGGGTTTCCGTCATCGCAGTCAAGTTTATAGATATCCAAAGTGGGGTCTGGAACCTTGCATTCACCCTCGGAGTTGCAGGTTTCCCCAACTGTGCATGCGTTTCCGTCGTCGCATGCTCCAAAGTTGGACCTGGACTGGCATCCTCTGGCCGGATCGCACCAGTAGATTTTGCACACATGACCACCATCACAGTCTCTAGGCTCACCCACACACTCGCCTTGAACGCAGCGGTAGTTCACGTGGCAAGCATCTGCCCCCCCAGTGGGATTGCAGGCTCCGCCATCAATAGGCGTAAAGACACAGCCGGTATCAGGATCACACGAATCAACGGTACACGGATTACGATCATTACAAACACGTGGGACTCCTGCACAAACGAGAGGATCGCCGTTGCAGTAGTCGTTGACTGTACATGCATTTCCGTCGTCACATGGGTCGGTATAGTTATTCTGGTGAACACACCCACCCTTAGGACCATCTATGCAGGTGTCCTTGGTACATGGATTTCCGTCGTCGCATAAATCACGCACGCCAATACACTGACCGTTCGAACATGTATCATTCAGAGTACAAGCGTTACCATCATCACAGGGATTATTGTTGGGGACAAACTCACACTCCCCTGTGTCTTTATTGCATAAATCGTCTGTACAATCGTTTGGAACCACCGTTCCGTCCCACAACCTCCGGTTGTCAGTACAGTTCTTCCTATAGCCTGTGCACTCACCTTTGGCATTGCACTGTGGGTTTGAAACGCACTCGTCTTTAGGGTCACATTCCCGACCGACTTGAACGGTATTTACACACCCTTGACCATCGAAACACCTGTCTATGGTGCACTCGTTGTTGTCATCACACTTGTTTGGGCCACCTGGAATACAATGGCCATCAGCACTACACATATCGCCCACAGTGCAAGGGTTTCCGTCTTCACAAGGGGCTTTATCGATTGCTGTAAATGCATAGGGGTCTACGTCTGGCACGCAAAACATGCATTGATAGTTCGGACTGGGCTGGTTCATGATGTAACACTGGTTATTGATGAAACAAAATCCAGGCAAAAGCTGTTCTACACATTCGCCAGTGTCAGAATCTCGGACTATTTCCGAGCAAAAGTGCTCAGAGGTCCCACACTCCTCGCACCAAGGCCCAACGCAGGTATCTGGGTCGATGTCAGTATCTCCAGCATCAACATCAGGGTCGATTACCTCTGCATCAGCATCCTCTTCGACCTCTGGTTCCTGTTCATCAGCATCGGCATCAGGGTCAGCATCAGGGATGTCTAGCTGTCCATCATCTTCAGGTTTTATAGGGTCTCGATCCCCTTGCAAGTCCCGAGATGAGTCAAGCTGCCCATCATCCTGCGTGATCGAATCCCGGTCATTGTCTATCTTGTCGATATCCCCACTATCTCCCGGGCCAGGAGACACATGCCCCCCGCCACAGGCCACCAGCGTCAAACAAGCAAAAACAGACAGTAGAATTCGTTTCATTTTCCTACCCAAAACCGACCCGGCAGTAATTGTACAGGAAATGAGCTGTTCAGCGAAGGATAAAGGGCTTTATTGGTGATTTAAGGGCAAAATCGTCGAGCAAAACCGAAGGACTAACCAAACTGGCGGATGCGTTCAACCGCTGAAACCCCCTTGATTCTTTCAAGGGCGCCTATGATTCCATCAAGTTTTGACTGATCTTCAACCTGTAAAACCATCTTTATTTCGGCACTACCATCGCCGACAGGTTTAGTTAGAATTGATGAGATATTAGATTTTCGCTCGCTGATTTCCTTGGTAATCGCGGCCAAGACGCCTTGCTCATCCCTTGCCATTATGAAAAGGGGGACGTCAAACACGCCGCCAGCACCTTGAACCCAGTGTGCAGGTAAAACGCGTTCCTTGGCAGAGGCATTCAGCGTCGGACAGCGCGAAGTGTGAATCGTCACGCCACGTCCACGGGTAATAAAGGCCTTGATTGGGTCACCTGGAATTGGGTTGCAGCATCTGCCAATCTTCAGCATGACGTCTTCCAACCCGTCCACCACGATTCCCTGATGCTGCTTCTTCATCAGGCGCGCCATGTGGATGGCTCGCCGCTCTTCTTCCAGTGCCGTGTCTTCGGTTGGGGTGGCGTCTGGACGAAGCACTTTGACTACATCAAGCGGAAGTATCTTTTCTGAACTTACTGCCCGGTACAGGTCCTCTATGTTGCCAACACGCATGGCATCAAGGATTTTCTTTTCATCTTCGCCACCATTGAGCACTTTTTTGATTGAGAAACCGTGGCGTCTGAACTCTTTTTCCAAAATTTGACGCCCTCTATCAAGGGCAAGCTTGCGCTCCTCGTTTTGCAGATATTGGCGAATCTTGCTTTGGGCTCGGGTAGTTGTGGCAAACCCCAGCCAGTCACGTTTTGGCCGGCTGTTTTTAGATGTCATGATCTCGACTAAGTCTCCGGAACGAAGCTTAGTAGACAGTGGCACTAGGCGATTGTTGACCTTGGCACCAGTGCACGAGTTGCCGACTTCTGTGTGAATCCCATAGGCAAAATCCAACGTTGTCGCACCTTTTGGGACAACTACAAGGTCGCCTTTTGGGGTGAAAGCAAATACTTCATCCACAAACAAGCTTGTTTGAACGGCCTCCATAAACTGATCTGGACTTTTGACTTCCTGAGCCCATTCAATCAATTGTTTCAACCAGTTAAAATGCTCCTGCTCCCTGTTGGCAGCACCACCTTCTTTGTACGACCAGTGTGCAGCGATGCCAGATTCCGCAACCTTGTGCATCTGCCAGGTTCGAATTTGAATCTCCATGGGTTCATTCTGAGGTCCAAACACCGTGGAATGCAGCGAACGATACCCATTTGGCTTTGGCAGATTGATGAAATCCTTAAAGCGAGCTGGAATTGGGGTCCAGATATTGTGCAGATACCCAAGTATCAACCAACAATCACTAACATCGCGACATATAACGCGAAACGCGACAAAGTCATAAACACGATCCAGGTCTATTCCCTGGATTTTCATCTTTTTGAAGATCCCATAAAGGTTTTTTGGACGCCCAAACACTTCAAAGCCGGTTAACTTATTGGTTTCCAAGGTCTTTTGAATGGTCTCAATCACATCCTTGATGAAATCGGCTCTTTCCTTCAAGCGTCGTTCAGACTGCTCCTTGACCGAGGCATATTCAGCAGGCCACAAATGGCGAAAGGCCAGGTCTTCCAGTTCAGTTCTGACCCAAGAGATTCCAAGGCGCTCGGCCAATGGTGCGTAAATATTTAAGGTTTCCTCAGATATCTCCTGCTGTCTTTCCAGACTCTGGAATTCTAGCTCGCGCATGTTGTGTAATCGGTCACAAAGCTTTACTAGCAGGACGCGAATATCCTTGGACATCGCGATCAGCATCTTTTTAAAGTTTTCAGCCTGCTTTTCTTGTTTCGAGGTGAACTGGAACTTGTCCAGCTTTGTAACCCCTTGAACTATCTTGGCGACCTGTGAACCAAAAAGCTGCTCCAGTTCCTCTGAGCGCTCAGGGGCAACATGAATGACGTCATGTAACAGGGCCGCACTGAGGCTGGCTACATCCAGTTTTAAAGTCGCCACCAAGTCGGCAACCGCCAAAGGATGCATGATGTACGGCGTGCCTGAGTGCCTGAACTGCCCTTCATGGACTTTTGCAGCATACTCTGCTGCAGCGCGGACAGGCTCAAGGTCCACGTCTGGCATATATTCGCGGGCTTTTTCTAAGATATTGTCAATGCTATACACGCACTTCCTCTAAATCAGCCGCCCGGGAGTTTATCTGGTTTTGCCCAAAATCACCGCATTAATAGCGAAAAGCCAATAATCACGGTCTAGTGTTAGCAACAAGATAGCGTTTACAAGACGGTCAAAATCTAGTTTTGGGCCAACACGCATTCGGGAATTTTTGGGTTATGCCTTACACTAGGGGGAATTGGCCTAATTGAGCCTTCGGCCTGCAAAAACATGGTATGTAATGACGCCTAAAAGCTTTAAAACTGCTGAGACTTCCTGTCAAATGGTGGCAGATGTCTTGCTGTTACTGCCGCTGGCAAAGACGTACAGCTATCTGATCCCAAAGGAGCTTGAAGGACAGGTTTCAGAGGGGATTCAGGTCAGATGCTCGGTTCGTGGAAGGCCAGTTGATGGGCTTGTTTTGAATGTCCGCCCTCCCCTTCCAGATGATCCTGTCTTGATTCCGTTGACAGGGATCAACCCCAGGACGCCGTGGCCCAAGGACCTGCTGGAACTGCTTTCTTGGACGGCCAGATACTACGTTGCCCCCCTTGGGGTTGTGGCCAAAACGGCCATGCCAACGGTCTTTGCCAAGCGGGCGCCAAAGAAAGATCGCTTTGTCAGATTTGTTAAAGACCCGCAGCGGGCCCCCAAATCAGACCGGACTGTAACTGTCATAGAGGCAATAAAAGCGGCTGGTGCCATCGAAATCAGCGAGGCCAGAGCCTTGGTTGAAGGTGGTGGCGACATCGTCAGGCGGCTTTTGGCCAGCGGAGTCCTTGAAATTGAGGAACGTGACGCGCTTGGGCCTGGGCCAGTAAAGTTTCCTAAGTTGGCGTCACCATTGATCTTAAACGAGCATCAATCAAAGGCGCTGGACCGCATTTTGGCGGCGATTGGCAAGGGATACTCTGGTTTTTTGCTTCACGGCGTCACAGGGTCTGGAAAGACAGAGGTCTATCTTCGTGCGATTGAAGCGACCTTGAAAATAGGCCAGGGTGCCATCGTTTTGGTGCCTGAAATCGCCTTGACTATCGAGCTTAGGCAACGATTTCAAGAGCGCTTTGGTGACCACGTCGCCATCTTGCATAGTGCCATGCCTGAATCTAGGCGGGCTGCGGCCTGGGACAAGGTTTTGGCTGGACAAACCAAGGTGGTTGTAGGTGCGCGTTCAGCGATTTTTGCGCCAGTCTCCAACCTTGGTCTGATAGTCGTCGATGAAGAGCATGAAACTACATACAAGCAGTCTGATGGCCTGCGATACAACGCCAGGGATTTAGCGCTGGTTCGTGGAACTATCGCAAAATGTCCGGTAGTCTTGGGCTCGGCGACCCCATCCCTTGAATCGTTTCAAAATGCCCATGACAAAAAGTTGATGTACTTGGGCCTGCCAAATCGTGTACAAGCCAGACCTCTGCCAGAGGTCACCTTTGTTGACCTTCGCTACAGTGAGTCAGTGTCAGGCGAGCGCCTGTTTTCGCTGGTCCTGCGAGATGCCTTGCGTCAAACCATCGACAGGGGTGAGTCGGCGATTTTATTCTTGAATCGTCGTGGCTTTGGACGATTTATCGTGTGTAAAACGTGTGGTACTGCGATTGAGTGTCCAAACTGTAGCATCACCTTGACGCACCACATGAGGCCTGAAAAGCTGACATGCCATTATTGTGACTATTCATCCCCAGTTTTGCAGGAGTGCCCAACTTGCCAGGCGCAGGAGCTGTCGATAATTGGATTTGGCACTGAGCGAGTTGAAGAGGAAATAGCAAACTTGATACCTGGGGCGCGATGTGCACGGCTTGATTCAGACACCGCGACAGGTGGAGGGCTGGACAAGATCCTGACCGGCTTTAGAAACGGTGACACAAACATCTTAATTGGCACTCAGATTGTGGCCAAAGGGCATGATTTTCCGAATGTCACGCTTGTTGGAGTTATTTTTGCCGAGCAGTCACTTGCGTTTCCAGATTTTCGAGCAAGTGAGCGAACATTTCAGCTTTTGACACAAGTTGCAGGCAGAGCTGGTCGCGGCCAAAGCCCAGGCCAAGTCATAATCCAGACCTTTAAACCTGAGCAGTACGCTTTAAGATTTGCTTCTGCTCATGATTTCCTGGGGTTTGCAGTGGTTGAAAACAAGCTGCGAAAAGAACGTGGCTACCCTCCTCATGCATTCCTGGCAGCCATTGAAGTCTCGTCCCCAGACGCGGTCGAGGCCAAGCAAGAGGCGATGCGCATCAAGTCATATCTGGCTCAATTCGCGACCACAGAAGGGCCAGATGGGCGAAACATCATGGTTTTGGGCCCCTCAATGGCGGCCATTCAACGCCTTAGGGGCAGAACAAGATTGCACATTTTGTTAAAAGGACCAAAACGTAGCACCATCAACTCGGTTTTGTGGAAACTGTATCGATTGGTGGGAAATGGCCATGGTCAGGTTCGTATCAGTATTGATGTGGACCCACAAACGTTGCTTTAAGCAAAGCTAGTGTCCACTTTTAGCGGCCCGCCGTCGTGTAACTAACGTCCTTACAGGGGGGTTAAAGTAACCAAATCGAATGTCCGGCAGGCCTGTTTCGATCTCATGCATCAATGCCCTAAGCCCAACGACAGGCTCAGGATCACCAACCATAAGCTCACGATATACCTCGGGATCGATGTTTAAATTGCGCATCTGAACCAGATCCGCCTTGCACCGTTTTAAGCCAGCAATGGTCGCGGCAACCTCGGATTCTCGATCTGAAAAACCTGGAAAAACCAGCAAATTAACTGACACAAAGCCACCAGATTCCGAAACGGCACGACCGCTATCAATCACATCTGCCAAGGAATATCCCTTGGGTCGATAATAGGCACTGTAGTTGGCCATTTGAAAGCTGTTGACTGAAAGCCTGATGGCGTCTAGTCCTGCCTCACAAAGCGATGCAACGGCTTTTGGCAGGCTTCCATTGGTGTTTAGGTTTATGGTTCCAGCCTTTGTACGCTTGCGAATCAACCTGATGGCCTCGCCAATTACGCGCCATTGCATCAACGGTTCTCCCTCACAGCCTTGGCCAAAGGAGACGACCGCGTTTCTGACCCTTCCAATATGCAGGCATGCAACCTCTGCTATTTCTTCAGGTTCTGGCACAAATGAGATTCGATCATGCGGAGCTGTAACCCCTTTGTCTGGAGACGCGGAAAGGCAACCTGCGCACCCTGAATTGCAAACTGGTGAAGTTGGCAGCGGCCCTTCTTCACGCCCTAAAAAGAAGTTCTGGGCCGCCCTGCATCCATACACCATTGCACAGTGTTCAAGATGTTGAACCAGCCTGTTAGTTGGCATTTTTTTGCGCAATTCTTTGGCCTTTTGCCCGACTTCATCACGGTCAAAAAGACAGGGGTCCTGACGCCTTGATTTATCCACTCTGACAGCCGCGGTAACCAGCCTGTTTCGCCACCATCCAAGGGGGGCATAAGCAAACAAGGGCAGGACGGGAGCGTCATCTTCGCTGACATATGCCGGCAGGGCCAACCTCAAGTAAGCTGGGCTTGCAAAACCGGCCACACCTTGAACACCACCAACAAGTTCAGCCCCTTTTGTTTCAGGATTGATTCCATAAGGGGTCCTGCCAGGCAGCAGCCACACATCACTACCTTCAGGCAGGTAGACTAGCTCTTCTTCATGAGGGGCTCTGATGCTGTATCCATCATCAACCGCCATGTTGTAGAAGGGGTGGTCGTATAATTCACCATCTTCATCGCAAAAAACCATTTTTGGCTCTTTTAGCACAACGCCTCCGATGACAGCTACTAGCGTCAAAACCTGGACTAGTGGTCAACAAGCGCACTCATCAGTATTCCCGCAGCCACCCCAACGTTCAAGGATTCAAACTCCCCAGGGGAAGGGATCGTGACCAACACTTGGCAGGATTCTTGGACTAACCGACGAAGGCCAGCCCCTTCAGAGCCTAAAACCAGCACAAAAGGACCTTCTGATGGCAGTTTTGAAGGCGTGACACCGCCAGCAGCTGCAGCCCCAATCACAGTAAATCCCGCATCAGTACAAGCTCGCAAGGCTCTGGCCAGATTCACCACTTTGGCAACTGGCACCTTCATTGCGCCACCAGCCGAGGCCCTTATGACAGCTGGCGTTACAAAAACCTGTCTATCCTGGGGAATAATCACGCCGGCGGCCCCAAAAAAGGCGGCCGTTCTCAAAATTGACCCGAAATTTTGGGGGTCTTGGACCTGATCAAGGGCCACCAAGAAGGAACGGGATTGCCCAGGCGCGATTAGCTGGTCAAGGTCGACGTACTCAAAAGGCGCCAGTTTCGCGGCAATTCCCTGAAAAGGGCGTCCTTTGGCCAAATCCCCAAAGGCCTTGGATGGAAGGACCCGCACCTCAAGCCCCATATCCTTGGCTTGTTGGGCCAACTTGGCAGGCCCGACCCCAGCGCCAGAATCCACCAAAACCTGGCGAATCTGCTGTCCGCCTTCATTTAAAAGCTCCTGGACTGCGTGGATTCCATAAGCCAAGTCATCAGACTTTTGACGGCCATCCGAAGTGTTACTTGCTCGCTTTTTTGTATCAGGACGCCTGCGATTCATATGTCCCTTCTTCAACAGTCGGCAAGGTCAGCCGCACCCACTACCAGATGCCTCGCCACTGCCTAGTCGCCACAGAGACAATTTCATTAAGTTCGCGGTGAAGGTCAACAGGTTCAATCAGGTAGGTAGCAAAGTCTAAAGTAGGCTCTTGGGCGCTAAAAACCCTGGTCAGCTCGCCCAGTAACAGCTCCATGCGCACTCTGGGAGCGATGTTGGTCCGATACGAGCCTGGTAAGGATAACGCGCAAGAGTTTACTCGTAATTTGTAGACGGTCTCAACGATGCGTGCCGACACTTCCTTGGCCACGCCAGATGTGAATTGGTCGGGATCACCAAGACCAAAAGCGCAAACCCTTGGAAAAGTAAGCCGACCATATGATGGAAAAAGTGTCGCTTCACCGACAGCCGTCGATATTTTGTCCTCAACCAACAAATCTGAAACATAGCCACAAAGACGCCAGTCGAGCAGGCCTGTCAGCCCCATGGGAGGACGTTCATTTGTATACAACCCAACCACAAGCACATCAGCTTGAATTGAATCAAGACTTTGTAAGCTAGGTTTTACAAACGAGATGGTCATTTAAAAGGCACCCTATTTTTTGGAACCAGGACGTAATGTTGACCCAATTTTGTCCAAAACGCCATTGACAAAAGCACTGGAATCTTCAGTGCCGTATCTTTTAGAAAGCTCAATGGCCTCGTTTAATATAACCTTAAGTGGAGTTTCTGGCGATTGTTTCATCTCATAAGTTGCCAGCCGGATAATATTTCGGTCCACTGTGGCCATTCTGTCAATTCGCCAGTTAAGTGACGCTACCCTGACGAGTTCGTCTATTTCATCTATGTTCGCAACAACGCCATTGACCAGCTTGTTGGCAAATTCACGAATGCCGGCGTCCGCAAAACCTCTATCCAGCCATAAAGCTTCAGTCGCAGCAGGATCAAAGCCGCGATGAAATTCCCACATATAAAGCAACTGGAGCGCACATTCTCTAGCTCGTCGTCGCATGCTCATTAACACCCACCAGTCAAAGAACTATCGGTTCAGATAGAACGCAACAGATTTGCCATTTCAATAGCACCCTCTGCCGCGTGCCATCCCTTGTTTCCAGACTTAGTACCAGCCCTTTCAATGGCCTGGTCAATGTTATCAGTAGTCAGCACCCCAAACGAAATTGGGACGCCAGTTTGCATCGATGCGGTGGCGATACCCTTGGATGCCTCGGCTGCAACATAATCAAAATGCGGGGTTGAGCCGCGTATTATGCAAGAAAGGCAGATCACCGCGTCATACTGCTTGGTTTGCGCGACTTTCAGGGCCATCAGCGGAATCTCCCAAGCCCCAGGGACACGATATACAGCAATATCGTCTGGATTGGCATCGTGGCGCAACAAGGCGTCCATCGCCCCTTCTTCGAGGCGGTCAGTTATAAAGTGATTAAACCGGCTAACAACCAAGGCAAATTTCAGGCCTTTAGCATTTAACTTGCCTTCAAACGTACGCGCCATGACTACCCCTCCAGTGGCACACCACAATCGGCGGCAAACGATACCGCACCAACGTTTTCTAATCAACCGAAAATCACCGCCCACCACCCACCGCAAGCAAACCCTGCCCCTGCCTCCTGTCCCTGTCCCTGCCCCTGTCACCCATCATGGCGAAAAGCCTCGTTTTGGGGTAAAAGATCGCAACGTCTCTGGTGGTCAGGGACTAGACAACAAACGGGGCGGATTCATGGCAACAAAAAAATATGATCTGATTGTGATTGGGGCTGGGCCTGGTGGTTATGTGGCCGCCATTAGGGCTGCTCAGCTTGGCAAAAATGTCGCTTGTATCGAGCAAGAGCCTTTGCTTGGTGGTACTTGCTTGCGTGTGGGTTGCATTCCAAGCAAGGCGCTTTTGGAATCCAGCCACCGATTTGATGAGCTGAAGTACCGTACGAAGGAATATGGCTTGGTGGTTGGGGATATTTCCTTTGATCTGGCCGCCATGATGAAGCGCAAAGACAAAATAGTAAAAAACCTGACTGGCGGCATTGAACTGCTTTTCAAGAAAAACAAGATCGAGCGCTACTTGGGGAAGGGGCGTTTTGATGGCCTAGGTAAAGTAGTTGTGGAAAACGGTGAAGGCGAGCAAACGGTGCTTGAGGCCGACGCCATCATTATTGCCACTGGGAGTCGCTCGGCTGACCTGCCTGGGGTTGTTATTGGCGGCGGCGTTGGGACCAGTACCGAGGCCTTGTCATGGGATGAGGTCCCAGAGCAGCTAGTCGTGATTGGCGCTGGTTTCATTGGACTTGAGCTTGGTTCTGTGTGGGCTAGGCTTGGTGCGAAGGTGACAGTCCTGGAATACATGGATCGAATCATGCCTGGGATTGACGCCAAGATTGCTGACTCTGCAAGAAAAATCCTTCAGCGCCAAGGGATGAAGCTGCGCCTGGGCACCAAGGTTGTGGGCGCTAAAGACAACGGCGATGGTAAATGCACCGTGGAAGTTGAAGGTGGCGATCCAATTGTCGCCGACAAGGTTTTGGTCGCTGTTGGACGAACTCCTAACACGGCGGGCCTGGGGCTGGAATCAGTTGGAATTACAGTGGATCGCAGAGGACGAATCCCAGTGTCTGAAGGCTGGGCGACGACCGCGCCCGGCATTTATGCCATCGGAGACGTCATCGGTGGTGTGATGCTTGCCCACAAGGCTCATGAGGAAGGCGTGGCGTGCGTTGAACGGCTTTACACAGGTACAGGTCATGTCAACTACGACGCGATTCCAGGAGTCTGCTATACCAACCCAGAAGTGGCCTCCGTTGGGCGCACTGAAGAGCAGCTGAATGAGCAAGGCATCGCATACAAAGTCGGGCAGTTCCCATTCCGTGCAAACGGCAGGGCGATTACTTTGGGCGCGGCCGAGGGGGAGGTCAAAATCCTGGCTGACGCAAAAACAGGGCGCATTCTGGGAGTCCACATCCTGGGTGCAAGCGCAGGCGACCTGATTGCAGAGGCCACAGCCGCCATTGAATTTGGTGTAAGTGCAGAGACCTTGGCTAGAACGTGTCACGCACACCCAACTTTGGCCGAGGCCGTACGAGAGGCCGCCCTGGCAGCATTAGACCGCCCCATTCATATGTAGCCGTGAACCAGACATAACTTGGAAGCTAAAGGCTCGGAACTAGAACTCAAGCAAAAGGTCTTCTGGATCCATCCCCGCCTTGATAACGCTAAAGGCCTTTGCCAAAGGTTCATCCGTGCCATCCGCCTCAAAAACAGACGCCAAATCTTCAGGAACCTGATGCGCACGATCACGAAGCAGCAGTCTCACTGTGGCGCCCTGAGATGAAAAGTGAGTCACATGCACCTCGGGACACTGTAAAGACTCGTCCTGGGAAAACCGTTGGGCCAAAGACATCACCTGATCCATGGGCAGAAAGCGTTCAACCGAAGGATATAGTTTTGGCGGAGGGGCCAGCCGTTCTTCGGCCCTGATGTTCTCCGGTGTCATACCAAGAGGCTCAATCTTTTCTCTGATAACGGACATCCCATGGCTGACATAACGTCTGGAACCTTCCATCTGAATGACAACCCGGCTTCGACTCCGCGAACCACCTGGAGCGCGAAGCACCACCAGCACCCACGCAGGTTTTATTCCCTGCAACAGGATTTCCCTGATTGCGGCTACAGCCAGCTTTGGCTCTGAACAACCAAATGCCACAGCATCACTGACAGCTGGCCAAGGAAACACCCTGAAGCAGGCCGCAGTTATGATTCCCAAACGTCCACGTGTTCCAATGAATGCATGCATCAGGTTTGGGCCGGCAGACCTGCCAGGTGCAGGCCTGACTGAAAACTGGTGACCATCAGCCAAAAACGCCGACAGGCCAATGCAGTTGTCACGAACTGTGCCATAACGAGGGCTTCCTTCGTGAGGAGCAACTGACGCTAGATACTCCCCAACAGACAAAGAAAGCCTAGCACGTGGGACATAGCCCAAAGTGAAGCCTTTTTCACGAAGGAAGTTTTCGAGATAGATCATCGACATGCCGCTTTGCACGGTGACGGTGCAGGAAACAGGGTCCATATGAATGACCCGATCCATCTGGTCCAGCCTTATCGTCAGAGTTTTCACGTCGGAATTTTTGGGCTTTGAAGCACGTTCGCCTGTCTGACATACAACCTTCAGGTCGGATCTTCGGGCTATTTGCAGCAGTTCAACTATCTCTTCAGGCACCTCGGGGGTCACAACTGATTGCTCAAGCAAACGGTGATCCCAGGTCATGGTCAGCACAGGAGAGATATTGCCGCCACCCACAATCTCATCCTGCTTACTAGCAGCCACTGGCACTGTAGTTGGGTACAGTTTTTGAGGGTTCATCAGAAGTTGCGGATCAAAAGCCTGTCTAAGGGCCCAAAACAGGCGCCCTCCACCCCTGTAGTCGTCCTCGATGAAGTCTCGTTTGGCAAGCCCAATTCCACTTCCGTAGGACACGGTTGAGCCTTCTGCCATGGCTTGTTTTATCACTCTGGGAACGGCCCAATCGTAAAGATCCAGGGCACTTTGAGCACTTTTTGCCATACCCAGCAGCCTAAAGTGACAAACGGCTCCTTCCTGACTGGCATTTGAAAAAAAGGCTGGGATCAAAATCCTGACCCCACCTAAGGCCCTTGCCTTGTGATAAATGGAAGACAAATCGCGCCACAAACCAGCAACTGCCAAGGTCTCGACGAAACCGCCAGAGTCAAAGATTGGCTTATCGTACGACAGCGGTTGATTGCGCCTTTTAAACCAATGCTCCGCGGGTTCAGGACCAAGCGGCACGCCTGTGGCCCTGGTAATCAGGTCTTTTGACTCGTCAAGATCGTCCTTGGTTGCCTGTTCATCCCCCTCGAAACCAACAAAGAGCATCGAGGCCATGGGAGCATGGTCCAAAAGATGCCTAACCAAAAATGGGTGCTCCAAAAGCCTTTTCAGCGTTGGCCACAGCAGGGAATCCGACACGCCTTCCAAGTCCAATTTCAGCAAACGCCTGATGGTTTCGAAGAATTTAACCTGCTCTAAAAAGGGCGCAACGCCGCCACTGCCAAAGTAACTGACCAACGTTTCAAAGGGGTCCATCAGGCGCATGACAAGTGGATTCATTCCCTGCTGCATGATCCTACGCATCGCCTCAAGCCCCATATCCAAATCCATGAAGCGATAGGCCCTGAAACGGCGAACCTTCGGAATTCTGGAAATTTTCAGGCGCAGCCGAACAATTACACCAAGCATCCCTTCGGCACCCAAAAAGACTTGGCGAAAATCTGGATAGCCAAATTCTCTGGGGATGTTTTCAGTACTGATCACCCCCCCATCAGGCAGAGCAATATCCATACCAACGACCATGTCCTCAAAGGCACCATAAGCCGATGAAAACCAACCAGAAACCCTTGATGAAGCCCACCCTCCAACAGTGCCATCGCCAATCCACATCGGACAATGACCAAGAGTATACCCGCGGGCAGCCAAGGCAGATTCAAGCACCGAGCCTTTAACACCCGCCTCCACTGTAACAACCATAGACAGCTCATCAATCTTGACTATCTTGTCCAGCCGAGACAAATCAAGCGAAAGGCCACCTTCGGCCGCCATCACTCCGCCACACACCCCAGTACCCATCCCAAAAGGAACGACAGGAATAAAACTTTCATTAGCCAACGAAAGAAGCTTGGTAACAGCATTTACATCTTTGGGTCTTACTACGACATCAGGGATCGCCTCAGGAGCGGAAGAAAGGTTTTGCGCAATGCGCAAGCGAGCCCATTGATCAACAGCATGTCCTGCCCGATCATTGTAGCCGGTCATAACGTGACCTTCGCCCACTATCTTTTCCAAACGGCCTAGCAAACCAGCATCAACCATGTCACACCCCACATTTCACAACCCGTCAACAAACCGGGGTTTTAGTTTAACACTGCTTTTTAACTTCCAACTAAAGACAGGGCTAAAATCCTGTTGTAGATAAGAAAAAGCAGCTTTTTTTCATTTGCCTCTTGACGCGACGTGTCAAAAGACCGACATTTATACCCGGCATGTGGTTACCTAAGGGCCTTGTGTATTAGTACCACAAAATCTTTTATGGGTTCTTTATGGAGGATTCGTCGTGGAACGTTATGAGTTGCTGAATAAGGTTTTAATGCCTGTGGACAAAGTCGTTGGGACCGGCGTTGATTTGCTTGACAGGCACGGCTTGTACGAGCCGATGAAGGAGAAGCTTGCGCAGGGCATGAAAGCCGCGCTTCGCCTTCAATTTGACGCACAGTACGATCTTGAGGTTCTTGGCGAGGAAAACATCCCAACGACAGGCGGATGCCTTATCGCCTCAAACCACCGATCCTGGCTTGATGCTCAAATTCTGGGTACATGCACAAAGCGACGCCTCTACTTTGTCGCAAAGGCGGAATTCCAAGAGTGGCCAATGCTGCGCCGTTTGATTGACTTGACCGACTCTATCTACGTTAGCCGTGGTGGTGGCGGTCGCGGTCTCGATGAAATCTCCCAGGCAGTCGCCAATGGTAAAGCCGTGGTTATTTTCCCTGAAGGCTCCATTCCAGGGGAAGAGGACATTCCGCGCTGGGATGCTGAAGACGATACAGGCTTGCTGCGTGGCCACAGTGGTGTAGTCAGAGTCGCGCTGGCCACCGGAGCCCCCATCATTCCCGTGGGCCTGTCAGGAACTGGCAAAGCCTTCCCGCCTGAAGCTTACCCAAGAATGGAACAGCTTCCCTTGCCGAAACCAACTCCAATCACTGTCAACTTTGGCAAGCCAATCACCTTCAACAAGTCAATGAAGGACATTACCAGGGAAGACTTGGCTAAAATGACCAAGGAAGTCATGGTTGCAATCTCTGGCCTGATGGATCACAGCCGCGAATATGTGCCTGTGACCCTGCCATTAGAGCGCAAGACTGAGCCTAGCTTCCTGCCACCTTACGCCTACAGCAAATCGCCCACCAAGAAGACGGGTAAGGCCAAATATGGCGTGTTGGTGCTTCACGGGTTTACATCCGACGTCCACTGCGTTGACTCATTGGTCAAGCCCTTGGATGCTGCCAAGCTGCCTTACAGATTCCCAATCCTTAGGGGCCATGGAACCAAGTATCAGGACATGGAAGGCACCACTGCGGCTGATTGGTACGAAGATGCAGAAAACGCCCTGCTGGACCTGTACCAGGAAGTCGAAAACGTTATCGTGGTCGGGCTTTCAATGGGTGGCTTAGTGTCTTTGGAGCTTGCAGCTCGACACCGCGACAAGGTAGCAGGTGTGGCCCTGGTAGCGGCGGCCCTGCGCTTTGCCGATCCTATGGCTTTCATGACCCCGATGTTGGCTAAGGTTGTTCGTTACTGGCCAAGTCCAAAGGCATACAACGATGAAACCCTGGCTGCTAAGGAAAACCGCAACTATCCAAAGTTCGCCACGTCGGCCTTTGCTTCTTTGTACGACTACTCACAGAGCATGACTAACATGCTTTCTTTTGTGAAGGCCCCGATAGTTATCCTGCAGTCCAAGAAGGATCAGGTTGTAAACCCGCAATCTGCCAACATTATTTACAAGAAAGTCTCCTCCAAGGACAAGCAGCTTGTGTGGTTTGAAAAGAGTGGCCACGAGATGCTGCTGGATCTGGAAGCTGAAGCTGCAACCAACACAGTGATGGACTTTATTAACAAAATCACTGGCGGTAAGTAGTTTTGGATTTGAGCCAATCCTGCTTGGCTTATAAAACCTTCGTTTAACTATTCAAAAATCACCGTCGCGCTGGTTCAAAGTCACCGTCGGACCACTGGTAGTGGCGGGTCAAAACCCACCTTGGTGCCAACCTTTATGCCGTGTTTTCCAGCGGTAAAGGCGGCAAGCTCTACCACAAACTGCGACGGAGTCGAAACCCCTCGTAATTCCAGTGATAGCGGCCTTGCGTTTTCCACGACACCAACGACAACCCCATCGCTAGAGATGAAAATCATATCCAAGGGAATGTAGGTGTTTTTCATCCAAAACATCTGTTCCTCTGGATGGGGAAATACAAAGACCATTCCTTTGGTTGGGGCGAGGCTTTTTCGGTGCATTAAGCCGGTGGCGCGTTCAGATGGAGTTTGTGCTATCTCGCAGGTGAACGAGGACTGACGGCCTTTTGGGGAGATGAAGACGGCCTTTGTGGTGGCTAGGGCTGGGGTGGGGGCAGGGGCGGGGGCAGGGACAGGGCCGGAGGCGGGAGCAGGGACAGGGACAGGAGCGGGGGTGGGGCCGGGGACGGGGACAGGGGCAGGAGCGGGGGCAGGGGCGGATGCCAACCCAGAGCTATCCACTGCGTTTTCCTTGTTCACCGGGCCGCCTTTCTCATCAAGAGCGGGTTCGACCTCTTGTACGGCAGTAGGGGCTGGTGGTGAGGCCTCAGATTTGCAACCAGCAGTTGCCAATAACACACACATACATAGTAATTCCAGATATTTATTAAATAATTTAAGCATTAACAAACCCTCTGGCAATTCAGTATTCAGATTCCAAAATATGGACAACAAAGTAGTCTCGCCATGACCAGCATGACGGCAAAACCAAGCTATATTCTGGAATTATTCTCGTCATTTCTCAAATCAACACACATATTAAAGGCCAAAACCAGTTCAAAATCTCATTTTGAAACACACTAATAAATAGTGTTTAATAATAATACAAACCCTATAACTCCAGGATCAACGCAACATTTCGAAGATTCACTAAAACAAATAACGGCTACCGAAAATATCCGTGAAAAAACATGTTTCATTTTGAGACACGCTCAAGACTCTCAGAGACTTAACTGTCAACATTTACAACCACTTACAAAGTTGGCACGTATCCTGCAATAAGTACCTGCGTGTGATGAGTTTGACTCCCCATTTTTCTTTTCTCTTGTTTCCCCCCTTTAGTTCTCGGCCGGTTCCTCGGAACCGGCCGGGGATGCGCTTCTCGTGATTTTAGCCGAAATCATTGTTTAACTCAGATCAGCCTTGTACAATCAAATGTCTTCTTTAGGAGGCAGATATTGACTAAGCGTCAAATCCTTGTCGTCGACGATTATCCTAACTTAATCGAGATGTTGACCGAGCAGCTGGTCTCAGATGGCTACAATGTAACCACAGCTATGACTGGTAAAGAGGCTCTTAAAACGGTGGAAGCCGGTTTTTTGGGCGTAATTTTGCTTGATGTGCAGCTACCTGATGCGACCGGACTGGAAATTTTCCACCAGATAAGGGCCAGTCAACCACTGGCGCCTGTTATTTTTATTACGGCCAACGCGACCTTGAACATGGCGGTCGAGGCCACAAAGGTCGGAGCATTTGACTTTATCGAAAAAGGGCCAGACCTTGGAAGCCGTCTCTCGGTGGCAGTTAAAAATGCGTTCAACAAACTTGCCATGGAGGAAGAGCTTTTAAACCTAAAAAGCAGCAGAAGCGGCCCCAATCCATTTCCAGGATTTATTACGGTCACTCCAAAAATGCAGCAGATTTTGGAGACGCTGCGCTCGGTTTTTAATAGCTTAGCCTCGGTTCTGATCGAAGGAGAATCTGGCACTGGAAAAGAAGTAGTCGCCCGAGGGATTCATGCGGGCGGCAACCGAAATCTGGGGCCATTTGTTGCGGTCAACTGCGCTGGAATCCCGGAAGCCTTGCTGGAAAGCGAGATGTTCGGCTATGAAAAAGGGGCCTTCACTGGAGCTGTTTCAAGAAGGGCCGGAAAGTTCGAGGCAGCACATAAAGGCACCCTTTTTCTTGATGAAGTTGGGGAGCTGCCAAAAACGCTACAGGCTAAGCTGCTAAGGGAGCTTCAAGACCACACGTTTCAACGTGTTGGCGGAACAGAGTCCATTAGCGTTGACATCAGAATCATTTCGGCCACAAACCGAGACCTGTGGCAGGAAGTCCAAAACGGCAACTTCAGAGAGGACCTTTACTATCGACTGGCTGTTTTCCCTGTCAAACTGATGCCTTTGCGTGAGCGCCCAGCTGACATTCCAGTTTTGGCGCAATACTTCCTGCACCGCTACAGCGAAGAGGAAGGAAAAGACATCAAGCGATTTGACCCAGTCGCCGTGCAGCTGTTGAAAAGCCAACCGTTTCCTGGAAACGTGCGAGAGCTTGAAAACTTGGTCCGACACGTGGTCATCATAGCCAGAGGGGAAGAAATCAGCCCAGCCGAGCTCATAGGCGCACTGGGCGCACACAGAGCTCAAGGAATTCCAAGTGTTGAATCCTTACTCATGGCTGGGTCTTCGCTGCAGCAGCGACTGGCATCAGCCTTTCCTGATAAGGCGTCCGTTGCTCCAATGAAGGCTTTGCAGTTGGCTTATTTTAGACGGGCATTGGAACTGTTTGATAACAACATCAGCCAAGCGGCCAGCGCATTGGACGTTGGGCGGGCCACAGTCTATCGGTGGATTTCAGACGAGTCAGGCGAATAGGGGGGACAAATGCATTTTCGAATCACTGCAATCGCGATTGTTTTGACTCTGATGGCTTGCGGAAGCTCGGATCACAAGGATGATCTTAGCGATGTTATGAATGAAGATGCCTCACCAGAAACAGCAGCAGATATCCAAACAGATTCAGATGTTGAGGTCATCGAAGATTCTTCGAACGACGATGCTGATGTGACGCCTGGGGACGAATTGGATACGGCAGAACCTGACGCTGACGTGGATGACACTGTGCAGCCAGGGCACGACGAGCCGCCACTCGTAAGATGGGTTGACCCATTCATCGGCACAGGAGGCGCTCTGGGGAATGTTGGCAACACGCTGCCTGGGGCCACCGCACCACTTGGGCTAGTGAAGGTAAGTCCAGATACCCGAGACAGGTATGGCGCCCCGGCATTTCAGCACTGCGCCGGTTACAGATACGAAGACGAATACATATACGCCTTCAGCCACACCCATCTGCACGGAACTGGAGTACCAGACTACGGAAACATCAGGGTTATGCCAGTCAATATCATGAACGACGATATGACAAGTCGCTTTGGTGCAAAGTCGACCTTCTCGCATGATGACGAGGTTGCGACTGCCGGTTACTACGCTGTAACGTTGGACAATCCATCTGTTCGAGTTGAAATGACTGCCACGACCCGATGTGCACACCATCGCTACACATTTTTGGGTGAAGGGTCGACCAACACGATAATTCTGGACCCTGCCGCCACCTTGGATGATGGAATCTCACGCGGAGGAGCGGTCACTATTGATGAAGACAAGGTTGAAGGCTGGAACTGGGTGCATGGAGCGTTTTCAGGCCGGTTTGACGGTTTCCCCTTGTACTTTTCAATGCAATTTTTACAAAAACCAATCGCTTCCGGCACTTGGCTAAACAGAGTGCTAGCCCCTGGCTCAAACGAGGTTTCAACTGACGAACATAAAGCGAATTATGGAGCGTGGTTTGAATTCGATACCTCTGCGTCGCCCGTGGTGGAGTTCAAAGTCTGCCTATCAACGGTATCCATTGAGGGTTCGAAAGGTAACATGGCTGACGAAATGCCAGATTGGGACTTTGAGGGCATAAAGGCGCAAACCCAGGATGCATGGGAAAGGGAAATGGCGCTGTTTGAAACGGTTGGGGGAACAGCCGAAGAAAAGATAAACTTTTACACGGCCGTTTATCATACGCTACAGATGCCAACCATATGGAGCGATGTTGATGGCCAGTTCCAAGGCTTCAAAAATACAGTCGGCCAAGCGGATGGGACCTACTACACTGACATGTCGTTTTGGGACACTTTCAGGACCCAGCACCCGCTGCTAACCCTAGTTTGGCCTGAACGGCAACGAGATATGATGCGGTCAATGGTTTGGATGGTTGAGATGGGTGGCTATGTGCCAAAGTGGCCAATGGCCGCGGGGGACACAGGCAGCATGATTGGCCAGCACAGCGCCAGCGTGGCTGCAGACACGTGGATAAAGGGCGTTAGGGACTTTGACATGGACAAGCTCTACCCTGCCCTGCAAGAAACGGCTGACGGCCCACTTCCGCCAGGCTCCTATGGGGGGCGAGACGGCATCGCGGCTTACCTGGAGCTCGGCTATGTGCCTGCAGATGTCCGCGACACATCAGTATCCAAGACGCTTGAATATGCATTCAACGATTATTGTATGGCGCAATTGGCCAAAGAACTTGGGCACAATGAAGACTATGACCGTTACATGGAGAGATCAGGCTATTACGTCAATGTGTGGGACTCTGAAACTGGTTTTTTCAGGGGCAGAAACGCTGATGGCTCGTGGATTGAGCGTTTTGAGCCCGAGGAGTTTAATTTCAGTGGCGGTGAATATACCGAGGGGTCGGCTTGGCAATGGTTATGGTTTGTACCACACGACGAGTCTGGATTGCGTGAACTTTTTGGTGGTGACGCGCCGTTTTTGGAAAGGCTGACCTTCTTCTTTGATAAGTTCGCAGAAACATTTAATTTTGAATTACCTGGTTCTTACTATTTCCACGGTAATGAACCTGATTTACACGCCCCGTACCTGTTTATCAGAGCTGGACGGCCGGATTTAACACAAAAATGGGTTCGACACATTTTAGACACCAACTACAAGCCAACTTTTGATGGTCTGGTCGGAAACGATGATGCTGGCACCTTGGCTGCTTGGTACGTCTTTTCGGCGATTGGACTTTATCCTTGGCCGTGCTTTCCAGGGTACTACATAACGACGCCGATTTTTGACGAAGTCACGGTACATCTTCCTGGTGGGGACCTTAAGATAGAGGCCCAAGGCGCCTCGCAAGGGCTGCGATACATTCGGTCCGCCACTTTTAACGGCCAGGCGTTGGATGAGCTTTGGATCGAGCACGACAAGATTGTCGATGGCGGCTTATTGGTTTTAACGCTTGATGAAAATCCCCACACCCAAATTAATGATGGCCCCCAATGACCAAGGAACTTGCAGCTAATCTTGAAGCGGCGATTGTGCTGGCGGGTAGGTTTATAGTCACCGAGGCCGCAAGGATTGAGGTGTTGCCAGGAACGCTGCCTGGCGAAGACAATCCTCACACCAATCTTGACCGGGAAACGGATGCACTTTTGCACCATACGCTCTTGGCCTGCTTTCCGGTGGGACGCCAACCGGCCTATCTGACGGAAGAGCTTGCTGACGACCCAATTCGCTTGGAATCCGATCAGGTTTTAATAGTTGACCCAATTGATGGCACTAGGAGCTTGATGAAAAAGCACCCTGAAGCGGCGGTAAGCGTTGCCTTGTGGCGGCGTGGAGCCGGCCTAGTTTGGGGCTGTGTACACAATCCCTTTTTGCCGTTAACTGTAAGCGCTATCAAAGGCCAGGGCGTCTTGGTCAATGGCCGGCCTAGCGGAGTGTCCAACCGCAGCGACCCCAAAGAGTGCCGCTTGGTAATGTCGCGATTTGAAACGGAAACAGGCCGTCTTAAGGCTTTAGATGGGATCGCCGATTATTACGCACAAGGCTCTATTGCCAATAAAATGGCCCACATAGCCTGCGGCTTGGCTGATGCCTCCCTAACGATTAACCCCCGCTCAGAGTGGGACCTAGCCGCAGGCACCCTATTAATTACCGAGGCTGGCGGCATAGTTACGGACCAGATGGGCCAAGCATTAAGCTTCAATCAGCCGATCTTGGAAATGAATGGATTGGTAGCAACTAACGGGCACCTTCACGAATGGGTTTTAGGCTTGGCAGAAATACTAAGGGGCGCGAATAACTAGGGGAACGGATAACTAAGGGGAGCGGATTTTATTCAGGAAGGATGACTAGAATTTCGCCCTCACGGACGTAGCCCAACACTTCACGCACTGTCTTTTCGACAGACGACAAATCCCCCGAGGCCTTTGAAATCGCGACCTTACGAACCAACTCATCATTTTCCCGCGCCATCTGGGCATTAATCTGACTCAACGTATCATATTCGCGCTCAAGGTCGTCATACAGGCTAATCTGTGATGATCGCAGATCGGACACCAACAACAGCGCAATAAGCGTTGCAGCCACCAACCCAAAGACAATCTGTGCGGTACGTCTCGCCACCATAGCAGAGCCTATTTATCACCGCAAATCCGGACTCGTCAAGTATTTTTTAGGCAAAAATGCATTACTTCCTAGGAAAGAAAAGCAGATGAGCACAAAATCCCCTATTGACAAGCTCCCACAACATAGCAGATACTCTCTCCCGGCTCGTTTGACCATTCCGGCATAGCTCAGTCGGTAGAGCAAGCGGCTGTTAACCGCTGGGTCGGGGGTTCGAGTCCCTCTGCCGGAGCCAAACAAAGTCGTCCACCAACTCGGGTGGGCTTCATGGTTTACAGAAGCCCCGGCGGGCAACCGCCGGGGCTTCGTCGTAGAAGGGCCAGTTCTCGCGGGCCTTTCCGCCTCCCGCCCCTCGCCGCCTGCTCTCGGCACCGCGCTCGCGGAGATCACGAATAGCGCCTCGGGCACCCCGTCTCAGGGCCGATTGTGCTCTCCGAAGCGGAGAGCGGGGAGAGAGCACGGGGCCTTGGTTGACAGCGAGGGCCTCGACGGGCGAGGGCTCGCAGGGCTTGGTTGACAGGTTCTACGCGTTCAACGCGAGACGGAGGGCTTTCCTCGTTCCGATGATGTCTCCGTGCGTCCGGCGACCGCCAGCGTCTTCCGGATGCGTTTCACGACCGATGCGAGGGTGCTGGAGTCGTAGACCTCGTGCTCCCACACCCGCAGGACGGTCCAGCCCAGCGCCGTCAGCTCGGAGTCCACGCGTGCGTCCCTGGCGCAGTTGCGCGCCTTCTTCTTCTGCCAGAAGCTGCTGTTGGCCTTCGGCGAGGTGTAGTGAATAGGGCACCCGTGCCAAAAACAGCCGTCCACGAAGATCGCGAGGCGCCAGCGTGTGAACGCCACATCCGGGGAACCGGGCAGCGAGCGGCAGGTGACTCTGAACCTCAGCCCGTCTCGCCACAGAGCACGGCGCAGGATCATCTCGGCGTCCGTATTGGTGCTTCGGACGCGCGCCATCTGCTCCGACTTGGTGAGCGGCGAGTTTCCTGACCGCCGCGCCAGCTTCCTGGACCGCGGCTTCGAGTTCATGCAGCCGCCCCGGTGGAAGCGGGAACGCTCTTGGGAACGCCAAGTACATCGAGCACCCTCCCCATATGGTCGGCGAGGTCTCGGGCGTCGACGGCAAACACCCTCACGCGCGGACCGGCCGTTGATACCCCGAGGTCCGTGCAGGAAAAGCTGTCGCTCGGATAGACAAGGAAGGCCTCGGCTGACCCGAATGCAGTGGCATGCACCAGGAGCTGGTAAATGTCGCTCGCGGCAGGGCCTTCGTCGATCGCTTTGTACTTAACGTCGCCGACGGCCGCCGCGGTCGAACCTGTGCGAACGACCAGATCCGGGTTGGCCCGGTACTCCTTGATCGGAGTCGCCGGGAAGATTGGCATCGGGGCGTCCCGCCCAGCCGAGACGCGGGCACCCGGACCGACCACGAAGTCCATCGTGTTGCGCACTGCCGCCTCGAAGAGAGTCTCCAGATTCAGGAACCATGCGCGGGGAGATGCAGACCCCGTCGAAGCAGTGTGCTCGAAGCTCTCGTGTGCGAGGAGCAGCATGGACAGCGCTAGCAGGTCTCTGCGCGCGCTGTCCTTGGTCTCGGCTTCCAAACCCTGTGCGAGGCGCACCATTTCACTCCGAGCGCCGAAGAGAACGGACGTGTCTCTGCAGTCCGAGAAAAGGATCGCCAGGGCGCGGGCATGCGCCACCGCGTCCCGGTCCACGGGCACCAGGCGGGACAGGCGGTCCACCTCGCGCAAGGCTGCCAACGCTACCCGGTTGAAGGGCGTGTTGTGAGCGACCGTGTTCTTCTCGAATTGAACGAGATGGCGAAGGCCTCTGGCGTGGAGTCTGATTGTCCCTGTGACATCAACCTTGCCGCCGACCAACGAGCCGACTCGCTTCTCCCGTCGATAGAAAAACTCCCGTCCGCGGGAGACGTAACGCCTGAGCGCCTCCACGAACTGCGCCGCCAACAGCCCGATAAGCGGGCCCAGCTCCGACGCCGGCGCAGCGAGCTTCTCGACCCTGAAAGATGCACGAGTGGCGTGCGCGAGCAGGGCGGCCAGCGCTCCCTCCACCTTCTCATGCACCTCGACGACAACGTCGTCGATGATCGCGCGGCCCACGTAGCATGTACCGACCAGGCGCACCCTGTTTGCGCTGGGGTGTTCGACGGAAATGATGCCCTTCTCGACAAGGCTCCAGAACGCCGGCGCCGATGCGAGATTGCGCCATTCCACCTGGGTGACGTCCACCCGTCCTCGTTCCGGAACTCGAACGACGTCTACGCTCATGGCATCTTGAACGTCGGATCTCGCCACGGGTAGAGCTTCTCGATGGCGTCCGTGAAGGGATGCGGTTCAACGAGCGGTCGACGGAGGAAATGTTCGATCCGCTCCTGCCACAGCAGGTGAAGGTCTGGCGTCTCGTTCTGCGCGTCGGCGAAGATGCCGTGCCCGAACGGCATCATGTGCTCGTAGTCGGTCTTGAACTGCTTGCTGCACTCGACAAAGATGGCCTTCAGCTTCTCGGTTACCTTCGCATCCAGACGGCCGTCAAGCATCTCCTCAAGCTGCCCCACCGAAGGCGGGAAGCGAATAATGCGAAGACGGCGAATCAGCGCCGAGTCGAGCTCGATAGCCGTGCGGTCGGTGGGGTTGTAGGTTGCCAGGATGGTGAGGTTCTTCGCGATGTAGACGGGTTTGCGGCTGTAGACCGATATGAAGGGGCGATCCCTGTGCTCGAGGTAGGTCATCAGCTCGCCTAGTACGGCGGTGAGATTTGCGCGGGTGAACTCCTCAATGAGCAGCACGTAGCGGTGTTCCGGATCGTCCCATGCTCGCTGGTTCCAGTCGAGGAATACGCCGGGAACGACGTTCACCCCAGAGGAGTCGTCGATGCGCAGTCCCTCGATGAACTCCTCGTAAGAGAAGGACTGATGGAACTGAATCTCCCTGACCATCAGGGGCTCGCCGGCGAACCGCTGCGCGGCTATCGATGCGATGTAGGACTTGCCAGTGCCCGGTACGCCGGCCAGGGCGACGATCGACCGCGAGCCGTAACGCTCGCATGCTGCGACTACGCCAGAGATCATCTTCTCGGTTTCAGCGCCGTAGTTCTTCGTCGTCATCGCAGGTCCTTTGGCAAAGCCGCGCAGCGCACGACGTGCTCGACATAGTCGGCCACGGAGGAGAAGACGCGGTGCTTGTGACGCACCTTTGCAGCCTCCCTCACCACAGCCAGGGTGTGGGCGTCGAGCTCGTAGTAGTCGCCGCCTTCGCCTCCCCGCTTGTCTGGAAACAGAGTCCAGCCGAATGACGCCAGCGACATCCAGGGGATGATGCGATCGTTCTTCGCCTTGCCTGACACGGTCTCGTCGCCGAGCATTGTGATGTCGTTCGCCGCGCGGGCACCGCGTATCGCATCGATGGTCGTAGCCAGTTCGTCTTCATTGGTGACCTTGAAGATTTCCCGATTCAGCTCATCGGAACTGAGCCGTCCGTCCAGAGACAGCATCGCCCTCCAGATGAACGCGAACGGGAAGACCTCGACCTCGTCGCCGTACTTCTCTCCAGCGCCAGTCGGGTTGCGCAGCTGGCATGCGGCCAGAGCATAGGCCGCGTGGCGAACCAACAGGACTCGGTTTTTCGCGTTGATGATGACCAGCCAGCGGAGTGTCGCTGCGCCAAGCTCCGTCACGTGGATCCTGCCACCGTCCTCGTAGAGCAAGCCGGCCGTCTGGTAGACCTGTTTACCGTCACGGTAGCGCTTCGGGTCCGGGGTTGTCCGCGTGGGATCGCCGGACCGCGCACTGTCGTAAGGAAGACGTGACAGCAGTTGGTCCGGTGCAAGACCGTCAGCCTCCAGGAACGGCTTCAGATTGCGTGACTGCTGGTCGATGGGCAATAGACGAAAAGTCTGATGCAGCGAACCGCTCCAGGAGTCGACCGTCTTGCGGCTCATTCTGCCTGCTCCCCTCTGCCAAACAGAGCGATTTGGGCCGTCGTCCGGGCTCGCGGACGGGACGAACCGCCGCGACGCAAGGATTCAACGACATCACCGTTCAAGTGGCGTCGGATAGCGCCGGCGATGACCTCAGCCAAGGCCGGCGGTACAGCGTTGCCGATCTGGGCGGCTATGTCCTCCTGGTTGCCGGCAAATCGGAAGTCATCGGGGAATGTCTGAAGGCGGGCACCTTCGCGAAGTGTGATATTGCGGTCCTCGGCGGGGTGGGCGAAACGACCTCGCGTGAAAGAGTCGAAGCGGGCGGTGATCGTGGCGGCGGGCCTGTCGGCGGCGAGGCGACCGTAGACGTACCGATGCCCAATTCGGTCTGCCCCTCCCTTGTGACAGTCTACTCGCAGCTCGACCGGAAGGTGCTCCATCCCGCCTCCCGGGGGGATGTGCCTGAGGCGCTCCTGATTGAGCGGGGACAGCCTTGTCTTCTTGTGCAGCGGGTCCGGTCCGAACCGACCCACTTCGGAAGGCGCCGGCAAGTCGCCGATGGCGTCCTGGACCGTTCGCATCTTCGCAGGGGCATGGGTCGGTGCCGGGAGCACGAAGGGTGCGACCTCCTTCTTCCTCCAGCCCACGACGATCACACGCTTGCGGACCTGCGGCACCCCGTACTCCGCGGCGTTCACGACGTGAGCCTCGGCTTCGTATCCGGCGTCGGTCATGTGCGCGAGGAATGCATCGATCAGCGGGCGCCCGCGCTTGCCCAGGAGCCCGAGAACGTTCTCCATCACGAACATGCGAGGCGAGAGTTCCTCCAGCAGTCGTGCGTACTGGAGAATCAGATTGTTGCGGCTGTCGCTGTCCGGCCCGATGCGTTGGATCGAGAAGCCCTGGCAGGGAGGGCCGCCTACGACGAGGTCGACGTCGCGCTTGCCGATCCCCGCGGCGGATCGAATCTCCTTGCCGGTGAGCTCGGCGATATCTGTGTCGAGACATGGATGTTCGAAGTTGAGGCGATACGACTCTACGGCCTTGTTCCACGAGTCGACCGCGCACACGACGTTGAAGCCTGCGCGCAGCAGTCCGGTGGTGAATCCACCGGCGCCGCAAAAGAGATCTACGGCGACCGGAGCTGTAGTCGGAGTTGTAGTGCGACGCGCGTTCACCGGCTTGTCCCCCTCAGCTCTCGACGACGGTCTTGCGATGTCCGGCCTTGAGCGCGGGAATCAACCTCGAAAAGGAGGGGCCGACCGATGTAGTAATGCCTCGCTGGAACTCCGACGCAGGGACTTTAGCCTTGAGCTGATCGAGGATGTGCGCGGCCAGGAAAGCGGCAAATGCGGGCGGCACCGCGTTTCCGATCTGCCGAAAACGCTCGTCGAGCGAGCCGGCGAAATCGTAGTTGCGGGGGAAGCTCTGGAGCAGAGCTGCCTCACGCACAGAGAGGCCGCGGTCCTGATCAGGATGCACGTACCTTCCGCTGGCCGGATTGCGCACGTAAGCGGTGACGGTGATCGCTGGTCTGTCCCAGAACAGTCGACCGTAGACGTCCTCGTAGACCGCTCTGCCGTTGCGCGCCTTCGCACGGCGAAGACAGTCGGGGCCGACATGGTCAGGGCGGCTTCCGCCATTTTTCGGGACAGCTCGAATCGTTGCGATCGTCGATTCCTTGTGTCCCGCAGTGAAGTGCATCGGGTCGTCTGGATGCCTCTCGCCGGCGGCCACGGGCGGCAGCGCTCCGATGGCCTCCCGGACGGTGCGGAAGTCGGCACGGTCGAGGAAGCCCAACGGAGGACGGAAGGGCCGACGCATTGCAAGCATCAAAATCCTGAACCGCTCCTGGGGGACCCCGAACTCAGCCATGTTGTGCACGCCGAGGCTCACGAAGTAGCCCGCATCCTCCAGCAGCCCCTTTGCATGCGCGACGAGCGCCAGGATGGATCGGTAAATCGTATCGGCATGGAAGTAGTGGTTGATGCCGGCGCCCATGACGATCATGGAGCGACCCTTCGTGTCGATGGCGTTCTGAGCGAACTCGAGGGCGACGCGCCGGATCACGGCCTGCGGCACGCCGGTGATCGCCTCGGCCCACGCGGGCGTGCAGGCCAACGAGGCGTCGTCCTCGCCCTCGGGCCACGACCCGGGCAGACCCGTCCGTTCGACGCCGTACTGTGCGAGCAACAGATCGTACACGGTCGTGACCAGCCTGCCGGCGACTCGTCTCGCGGGCACCCCGCGGCGCAGCACGCGGCCGGCACCAATATGCGCGGTGCCCTCGTTACCCGGCTCCGGAGCATCATCGAAGCGCGGCAGGAGGACCTCAACCTTCTCGTCATCGGGCGCGGGCGCATCGAGGAGAGAGAGCAGCGGGTCGGTGTCGCCGAGGCTCAGGTTCCAGCGGCCCTCGTCGGCTTCGCCCCAGCGGTGACCGAGGGAACCGTTCGGGACCGTGACCGTTCCTTGCGTATCGAGGAAGACGGGCTTGAACGCCGCATTGGCCTGGCTGGCGAGCGCGGCGGTGGCCGGGTCGTCCGCGAGGTCGTCAGCTGTGACGAACTTGCCCGGCAGGTGTGCGCCTTCGCTTTCCTCGAGCGAAACGAGGAAGGGCGCGTCGGTGTACTTCTTCATGTATTCGAGGAAAAACGGCTCGCGGCGCGCGACATGGAAGCTCTTGAGGATCACGTGTCCCATCGCCATGCCGAGCGCGCCGTCGGTCCCCGGGTGGACCGGGAGCCATTCGTCGGCGAATTTCGTGGAGTCGGCGTAGTCAGGCGAGATGACCACGACCTTCGTGCCTTTGTACCGGACCTCGGTCATGAAGTGGGCGTCGGGTGTGCGCGTGACGGGCACGTTGGAGCCCCAGAGCATGAGGTACCCGGCGTTGAACCAGTCGCCGGATTCGGGGACGTCGGTCTGGTCGCCGAAGACTTGCGGCGACGCCATGGGAAGATCGGCGTACCAGTCGTAGAAGGACAGGATGGTGCCGCCGAGCAGCGAGTAGAACCGCGTCCCCGCGCCGTAGGAGACCGTCGACATCGCGGGGATGACGGTGAAGCCCGCGCAGCGATCCGGTCCGTAGGCCTTGATGGTGTAGACGTGAGCCGCGGCGACGAGTCGCTCCACCTCGTCCCAACTCGCTCGCACGAGGCCACCCTTGCCGCGCTGCGACTTGTAGCGGCGCGCGCGCTCGGGATCCTCCACGATAGACGCCCAGGCTTCTACCGGATCCGGGTGTGCGTCGAGCGCCTCGCGCCACAGCTCGAGCAGGACGCTCCGGATGTAGGGATAGCGCACGCGCGTCGGTGAGTAGGTATACCAGGAGAAGGCCGCGCCACGGGGGCAGCCGCGCGGCTCGTACGCCGGCATGTCCGGCCCGGTCGACGGGTAGTCGGTCTGCTGCTCCTCCCAGGTGATGATGCCGTCCTTGACGTACACCTTCCATGAGCAGGAGCCGGTGCAGTTGACCCCGTGCGTGGAACGTACGACCTTGTCGTGGCTCCAGCGATCGCGGTAGAAGGCCTCACCCTCTCGACCGTCGTCGAGGAAGATCTGGCGCATCGACGCGGAGGTCTTCCCGCGACGCAGGTACGTACCAAGCTGCAGCAACCCCAGCGTGTCGTCCGAGGGAACGGACCCGCTCACCAAAGGCTCCTTTGTTGTCTTCGACATCCCTTCAACCCTCCTCGAGTCAGCCGGGAAACGGCGCCCTCGGCCTGGCGTACATGAGCCAGACGAAAATCGTGCAGGCCAAAAAGTACACGCAGCAGCCCCAGAAAAAGCTCGCGGCCGGCATGGCGGAAAGCGCCGCGCCCACGATGAACGGGCCGAACGCGGCCACCCCGGCAGTGAAACCGATCACGCCGCCCGCCTGCCGCGGCGGCATGATCATGGGCATCTGCTTGAAGGTCCCGGCGTTGCCGATACCCGCGAAGAAGAACATCGCAGCCATCGCTCACATGAATCCGTCAAACTCGCCAGGGGAGTCGGGGGTGAGGAACATGGCCGCGATCCCGAGAGAGATGGTCATGCCCACGCCGGAGACAAAAGTCCAGACGCCCCCACCGAATCGATCGCACAGCGGTCCCCACGCCACGCGCACGAGCGACGCGATCAGCGGGCCCAAGAACCCGTACGCCATGCCATCCGGCAGGCCCGCCGCGCCGGCGAACTCCGAGGTCTTGCCAAAGGTGTTGTCGATGAGGAGCGGGAGATGCGCCGAGAAGCCCGCGAAGGCGCCGAAGGTCATCAGGTAGATCGCCGTGAGGAACCAGGTGTTCTTGTTGCCGAAGATGTCGATCTGCTGGCGCAGGTTCGCCTTGACCGGCACATCCTTGAGGAACGCGAAGGCGAGGATGACGGCGACGATCGCCCACGGCACGAGCACCAGCGGGACGTTGGGAAGCGCCAGCGCTCGACCGTCCGCGGTGACCACCGGCGGGATGAAGGCGGCGAAAGGCAGGGCAATGCCGATGACCCAGGGGGCGAACAACTGGACAAGGCTCATGCCGAGGTTGCCGATCCCGGCCTGGACCCCGAGCGCCGTTCCAGCCAGGCGCCTCGGGAAAAAGTAGCCCGTCGACGGCATGTAGCCGGAGAAGGAGCCGCTGCCGATCCCGCACGCGAACGCCAGAAGCAGCAGCATCCAGTAGGGCGTTTTGTTGTCCTGGACAGCGAAGAACCAACCGACGATCGGGATGAGAAAGAGCACCGACGAGAGGCCGACGAGCTTCCGCGTGCCGAGAATGGGCGGCAGGAACATGTAGACCAGCCGGAGGAGGCCGGCAGAGAGCCCGGGGGTGGCAGCGAGCCAGTAGAGCTGTGATCTCGTGAGCGAGAACCCGAGGGCGTTAAGCTTCGGGGCGATCGCCGGGACCAGGAACCAGACGCAGAAGCCGATGATCATCGAGTATGTTGTCACCGAAAGGGTGAGCCATGCCCGCCTCGAGCTCCAGGTCTCGGCGTCCTCGGGGTTCCAGTTGGACAGATCTCGCTTCAGCGCAGCGCCGTCAGCCATGAAGCTCCTCCCAGGCTTGCGGGGCGGCCACAGCCGCACAGGCCGCCGCCCCGCTTCGTGTTGCGAGGTTCAGAATCATTCCGAGGCCTTCTCCCATCATCGGCACACCAGTTGTCCACGGTTTTTTTTGAGACATCGTGTAAAACGATGGTCTAACTATCGCTGACTTTCCCCCTCTTGAAGAATGTCCCCACAGCAGGGTTCTTCTCGCCGAAATGCTCCGTCAATTCGCCGACGATGGCCGTTCTGTCCTTGCCATCAGCTTCGAGCTTCTTGATCAATTGGTATGCACCGAACAATGCAGAGGGCCCGATTTCCGACGCAAAGTACCCTACGCCCTGATTCCACACGAACATGGCGAACAGCTCGTCGAGCTCGGCGGTGGTCACGCCCAATGCGTAGCCTTTGATAAGTTCCCGCGTGGCTTGCCGAAAGCGACCCGCGCCGACGCCGTTGGCGAGAGACAAGAGGAAGCGGGTCTTCTGATCGATGACCGGGTTCTTTCCCTCCCAGATATAGCTCCAGAACTCGACGACGATATTCGCAAGCTTGTCGTCGATCTTCTTGAAGTTCAGCATCGCGGTTGGTTTAAAGGGTAGGTCTATGCCACCAGGCAGGTTTCCCTCCTTGGCCTCTGTTCGATAGAAGAAGACTCGATACTCCGTGTCCGATATCTTTTCAGTAACGTGCTCGAATCCGAGGTCAGCGAGTGCCGAGTAGAGGGGGATCGGTTCAAAGCTCTGTATTACGCAGAGCCCTTCGCCCTCCGCAGTCTCTGTCGCTTTCTTGATGAGCCAGGGCAAAAAGTTGCCCGACATGGCCCTTACGTCCACCTCTTGGAATGTATCCTTCTTGCTCGTCCAGTCAGCTTCCATTCTTGTGCTCCCCTTGGCGGCCATCGATTCACTTGTTCTCAGTTGCCTGCCATCATGGCCGCGATGTCGCCTTGCACGTCTCCAATGGGCTTGATGTCGAAGTTGTCGACCAGGACCTTGGCGACGTTCGGCGAGAGGAATGCAGGGAGGGTCGGGCCGAGGCGGATCCCCTTCACACCCAGGTGCAACAGGGCCAGCAGTACGGTCACGGCCTTCTGCTCGTACCAGGCGATGTCGAATGAAATCGGCAGCTCGTTGATGTCGGCCAGCCCGAAGACCTCCTTGAGCTTGAGCGCCACCACGGCGAGGGAGTACGAGTCGTTGCACTGCCCGGCGTCGAGCACGCGGGGGATGCCTCCGATGTCGCCGAGGTCGAGCTTGTTGTAGCGGTACTTGGCGCAGCCGGCGGTCAGGATGATCGTGTCCTTGGGCAGATTCTCGGCCACCTCGGTGTAGTAGGAGCGCCCCTTCTGACGGCCGTCGCAGCCAGCCATGACCACGAAGCGCTTGATGGCGCCGGTCTTGACGGCGGCGACGACCTTGTCGGCCAGAGCGAGAACCTGATTGTGGGCGAAACCGCCCGTGATCTCTCCCGACTCGAGCTCCGTTGGAGGTTTGCAACCACGCGCCTTCTCGATGATTGCCGAGAAGTCTTTGGGGCTCCCGTTCTTTCGGTCCGGGATGTGCGTCACGCCGGGATAGGCAACCCGGCCCGTGGTGTAGATGCGGTCCTTGTAGCTGTCGCGAACCGGCACGATGCAGTTGGTGGTGAGCAGGATGGGGCCGTTGAAGGAATCGAACTCTTTCTGCTGCTGCCACCAGGCGTTGCCGTAGTTGCCCACCAGGTGATCGTACTTCTTGAACGCGGGATAGTAGTGCGCCGGCAGCATCTCACCGTGGGTGTAGATGTCGATACCGGCATCCTTGCTCTGCTCGAGCAGCTCTTCCAGGTCCTTGAGGTCGTGTCCGGAGATCAGGATGCCGGGGCGAGCGCCGACGCCGATGTTCACCTTGGTCAGCTCGGGCTGGCCGTAAGCAGAGGTGTTCGCCTTGTCGAGCAGGGCCATGACGGTGACGGCGGTCTCGCCTGCCTTCATCACCATCTCGACCATCTTGTCCTGGGAGAGGTCTTCGGTAGTTGACGCCAGCGCATCGAGCAAAAAGCTGTAGATGGCCGGATCCTCGTGGCCGAGCACGGCCGCGTGATCTGCATAGGCCGCGATGCCTTTCAAGCCGTAGACGAGTAGCTCGCGTAGGGAGCGTACGTCCTCGTTTTCTGTAGCTTGCACACCCACCGAGGTCGCCTTGTCGGCAAACGTGTCCGGTGCTCCGATCCACGTGGCCGCGTCCTGCTTGATCTCCGCGCCGTTGTGCAACGCCTTGGCCTGGTTGCGTACCACGAGCGCCTGCTCAACGACCCTGGAAACGTGCTCCGCGTCGAAATCGACGTTGGTCACCGTGGTGAACAGTGCCTCGACCACGAAGCGCCCGATAGAAGTCGGAACTTCGACTCCGCCTCGTTGCGCCGCCCGCGCGTGGAGCGCGATCCCTTTGAGCGTATGAATCAACAAATCCTGCATGTTGGCGGTCGGCTCTTCCTTGCCGCATACGCCGCGCTTGGTGCATCCACTGTTCTTGAGTGTCTCCTGGCACTGAAAACAAAACATGGTCTCTCTCTCCTTTGTCGAGGCGTCGCTCGCCTCGAGCGTTCGTGTCGTTCCTCGCCGGGAAGTCCCCGACATCATTTACTTTCCGCTGGCAGCCTGAAGCGCCGCAATCTGTCCCTGCCTCGCGAGGTCCGCCGCCTCGCCGAGAATGCGGGCGGTTTCCTGCGGCGCATGAAATCCCATCGAGTTCTCGGCGGCGACGAAATCGAGCCGCCACTGCGCCTTTCGCTGAAACTCCAACGCCGAGGCAAGTTGCTCGTCCGTCGCGCCGTTCTGTCGGGCCGCGATCACCTCGTCGATCAGGGCGACGATCGCCTTCCCGCCGTCCTGGAGCATGCGGTAGTTGGTGTCCTGGATCCTGGCGACCCGCGCCTCGATCTCCTTCTCGGAGAACTTGTGGCAGGTCTGACAGGCGCGGTTGATGTTCAAGAGCGGACTGCGCACCCAGTGGTCCGAGACCTTGGTGGCGCCATCACGAGCGTAGGGCATATGGCAGTCGGCACAGGCGACGCCGCTGCGGGCATGGATGCCCTGGCTCCACAGCTCGAACTCCGGGTGCTGCGCCTTGAGAATCGGCGCGCCGGTCTCCTTGTGCTTGTAGTCGTAGAAACGCTCGCCCTGGGCCAGCGTGGTCTCGTTCCAGAACGCCTCGGCCTGCTCCACTTTCAAGCCCTTGCCCCAGGGGAAGGTGAGCTTGAAGCTGCTCGAGCAGTAGTATTCGACGTGGCACTGGGCGCAGACCATCGAGCGCATCTCGGTGCGTGAGGCATCCCGATTGATGTCGTAGGGCCGGTCCCGAGGTCCTTCGCGCCAGCGCTCCACCGACGGCAAGTGGGGAACCTCGCCGTCGCCGCTCGCCAGAGCTTCCATGCCCTGCAGAAGGCCGGGGCGAGTCACGCGAAGGGCCATGGACTTGGGGTCGTGGCAATCGACGCAGGACACCGGGTGGGCGTGGCCCATGTCGTGAAGCATCTTGTTGGTCTCCTGGTACGACATGGCGTAGGTTTTCTCGAATCCGGCGATGGCGTCCCCGTTGCCGAGCTTGCGGTACAGAGGCATGACCGACGCATGGCAGTGCAGGCACGAGCCCGACTGCGGCTTCGTCTGCCGCTCGGTCTGCTCCTGGTCCTGGAGCATGTAGGCGTGGCCGCGCCGGTCCCGATAATCGATGGAGAAGGCGTAGCCGAGGAACATCCGCTTGAGCCACGGGTCGCGCTCTATCTTCTGCTCGGGCAACGCCTCGCTGCCGCCATGGCCACCGTAGCGGGTCTTGGTGTGCTGGGCTGTCAGTTTGTAGGTGTCGTACTGCTTGGGCCAGTTCTTGCCCCACTTTGCCGGATCGGTCGTGTCCTCGTCGACCTCGACCAGACGCACGAAGGGCGTTCGCTGCTCGGCCTTGCGCTCGGAGACATTGATCAGGAGCGCGGTCACCCCCGCGGTAGCCGCCGCGACCAGGACCATCAATACCAGGTAGGCCCAGCCTCGCTTGAACAGGTTTGCAATTCTACTCATGGCTCACTTGTCTCCTTGGTCTGGCGCAGGGCCATGGGGCCACCCAACCCGACCGGCTCGCCGTGTCCGACCGTTACATGGCAACGCACGCAGCGCGGTGCGCCCTCCGTGTAGGCGATGGCTTGATCATGAACGAGGTCGGCATGGCACCGCAGGCAGTTGGCGTGCAGGATGTCCGCGTTCTTCTTCGTGATGACGATGGGCTCGGGGAAATCCTGCAGCGTGAACGCCTTGGAGTGGTTCCAGCCGTTCTCGGCTTTGGCGACATACTTCTCGGGAAAGCCCGGAGGCAGATGGCAATCCGCACAGGTCGCCGCGGTGTGATGGCTCGCCTTCTGCCACGCGTCGTACTGTGGTTGCATGATGTGGCAGTTGGCGCAGGCGGCCGGGTCAGTGCTCAGGTAGGACAGACCCTCAGCATAGTTGAAGGTCGTGCCTCCAATGCCGAGCAACACCCCCAGGGCCGCGAAAACAACCGATGGCAAGATGGCGAGCTTCAACGTGTCTCTCCTCGTTCCATTACTCGTCTTCCTTCGGACTGCCGGATTTCCTCATCGAGGACCTCCTCGTGTGACCCGTGAAGCCCCCTTCATCACCGGGGCTTTCTGCTCCACTTTTGCGAGATGTAGCACGATTCCACTTGTAAGTAAATGCTTATTCCCGACTTCAGCACTTTTTTATCGAAACAGGCCATTTTTACGGCAAATCCGTCCTGGCTCGGGCACTACATTTTCTTTTGCGCCGATTCGTTAAAGCAGCCTTTTTCTTGCGCTAAATCATAACTTGGCTCGGTTTCAGCGAGCGTTTCAGGTCGAATGCCGCGTAGATGTCCTTGGCACGCTGCGACATGCGCGACGGCAGCTTGTACAACCCTTGCGTTCGCGTATCTCGTAAGATGCTTGCTTGCACCGACAGTAGCTCGTTTCTCATCACCTCCACACTCATTCGTTTCTTGCGCAACCGAATGATATGTTGTGCGTGACGCACTAGCGCATAAGCCAGAAAACATATCGCCACGTGTGCTTCGATTCTTCGCGGCGTAAAGTGGTAAATCGGGCGCATCTTCAAGTCATGCTTGTGGATGCGAAATGCCTCTTCGATTGTCCACAATTCGCGATAACGAGCTAGCGTTTCCAACTCGGGTAAGTCGCAATTGGTTATCACGCCGTGCATCCCATCCCACTGCTTGTCTCGTTCGATTTTCTCTTCGTTGAGCGTTGCCGTGCTTCGGCCTTGCACTTGGATGTACTTGAGATAGCCGCGATTGGAGATGAGTTTTTGCGTGCAACCTTGGGCTTGGGGGTCGTTGGAATCGGGGGTCTGCTTGCGTTGCCTTGCTGTTTTTACACTGGATGCTTTGGTTTTTTTGCCCAGTTTTTTCGTTAGTTTTTTGACAATGCGCTCACGGTCTGAAGCGTCTTTGCGTGCTCGCGATGGGCTGTAACTGCATATAAGACGGCGGTTTTCAAACGAAAATTCCCTCACCCATGTTGGCTCCGACGCTAATTCGGCAGCTCGATATTGCGTCGTGTCCAATATCTGTTGCTGCATCTTTGCAGGCAATTTGCGCAGCTTAGCTCCCACTATGTACGTGCAGTTTTCCTTCTCCAACATCGCCAAGTTTTCACGTGTCATCATGCCGCGGTCCGCCACGAATGTGACGTGTCCGATCTGCAATCCTTGCTGTTTCCACGCGTTCAAGCACTCGATCAACGTGGTGATTTCTGCCTGAGCACCGTGGAATAGTTTGTAACCAATTGGCAGCGCGTTATCGGTGGTAGCAAGTGCCAACACCACTTGCGTTTGATGAAACTTTTGGTCTTTGCTGTAACCAAAATCGCGCAATTCATCTTGCTCGAAGCTCTCGAAATAAAGCGTTGTGACATCGAAAAAGCACACGTCCACGTGCCCGCCCACAAGTTGCGTGCTTGCATGGCGCACCATCTGTTGCGCAAGGTCCCTGTTTTCATACAGCTGGTCCATCATTCGATAGGCGTGGTTAATAGGACTCCTCACATTTCCCAGCGATGCACTTATAATTTGCACCGTAGCGCGTGCAATTGTCCAATGCGCTGCTATCGACAGCGCCACAGGCCTCTGGGCTATTATCCTCGCAGCGGCGCTTGTCCAAACTCAAGTGATAATTTTCTAAACATTGGCTCACCTCACAAATGCCGGAGGCATTACACAGCGCTGCGCCTTTGGCGGCATTTAACGTGCAATCCCGCACCTCGTTGCCAAAAGCCGTTACGCGTCCGCAGGCGCTGGGCTCATTTACGATGCAGGCGTCTTGCGTTGGCGAGATATGAAACCCAGGCTTACAGCTATTCACCAGGCAGTTGCCCTCAACCGTACATGCCACGGACGCAGCATTGGCAATACCCGTGCAATCCACCGCCGTTTCGCTAGTTGTATCTGCATGGGCGCAGGCCTCGGGCGTATTGGGCACGCAATGGCTGCCATCGGAGCTGGGGTGAAAGGTCTCTTTACATTGTGTAATGATGCATATCCTAGCTTCGCTACACTTGGCAGCCGCCACATAGGGTAGTTTGGTGCAGTCCACGCAACTGCGGCCGCATGCGGTATCCCTGTTTTTACACATAATCATGAAGCAGGCGTCTATTAAACAATCTCCCTCCGCATCGGGATTAGAACATTTATACCCCTTACTGCCGTCAACGCAAACGGGTTCGCTATCTTCACATGGCGAAAAAAGATTGTCCCCCCGAAGATCACACCCCCCGCAATGCGCCGCAGTTTTATATACATCCGCTGAGCATACAACCCCTGGGTAATGCGCCGTATCAATGCCACATACGTTGGTGTTGCAGTATGCAGTATTTGTGCAACTCGATAAGGGTGCACATTCGTACTGACATTTGCTGTTTACACATGTACCCCGCGATTTTAAAGAATCATATACTTTATCTTCACAATTCCACCCACACTGGCCGCAGTTTTGGGATTCGCTTGCTAAGTCGAAACATCCGAGCTTTCCGTCGGCATTTCTACACAGCGTCTTTGTGTCGTCGCAAGCCAAGGGCACGCATTCCCCACCAAGGCAATAGCTTTTTTCGCCGCATACCATGCCCTTAAAGTTGCTATCATTTCGACTTTCTTCATTGCACTTCCCTTTGGCACCGCAAAAAGCATCATTTATATCGGGGTCTATGCACTTACCATCACACCATATTAGGCTTCCACGGCATTTGCATTTGCTCTCATGGCAGTAGCGCTCTGAACCACAGTCCACCCCTTGGTAGTTTTCAATGTCAGGATCTGAACCAACACAGCTTCCTTTTGCGCCGCAATGCGTGGTGTCCGTGTTAGGATCGATGCATGTGCCGTTACAAATCAGGCTAGCGCTTGGGCATTCGCATTTAGCTTCAACGCAAACGGAAGATCCCTGACAAGTAACACCTGCGTAATTATCCGATGCAGCGTCGGAGGCATCGCCGTCTTGGGAATCCAAGTCGATTGTTTCCCCATCCTCAGTGTCTAGGGGGTCGGCTGGAATGTCCCCATCATCTGGAGTCTGGGACAAATCGTCTTTAGGGTCGGCTAAATCGCCTGGGACTGCAACATCGTTTACTTCGAAATCTAGGGTGTCCTTAGACTGGCCATCGCCATCTGACGAGCCGGAACATCCGGCAAAAACTAACGCCACCAGGGCGACTGCCATTAAACCAAACTTACGAATCATCTTGGACGCTCCACCAAAGTCGACTGGTAGTATCGTATTGGCTGGCCGTTGATTCAAGTTAATCTACAAAGGTTTGCGAACTTCAAGGGGATATTTAAAGACTTTTAATGGATCAAGGGAAAAAAAATCCGGGGAAATACTCTTTTACAACGATTTCATCTGGCGTTTTGCCCAACGCCTGGCGTCATTAGTTTCCCATTCCAAATCCCTGGGGGAAACGCTTTTGTTTAAAACCGCCTCATAGTAGCTTTTAGCTTCAACCTTTTGTCCGTTTGCCTTTAAGCATTCAGCCAATTCCAACAAAGCTTCTGGATCCTTGGGTGCCCTTTTCTGGCCTTTTTGTGCGTATTCCAGGGCCTTTCTATTGTCGCCCCAGGACAACCCCGAGGGCAGTTCACGGTATGCCATCGCCAAAAACACATAGCCTTCGTGGCGGGAGGGATCCATTTCGATTAATTGCTCCAAACTTTCTTTCATCGGTTTAGCCGCCTTGAAGGCTTTAACTAAATGCATGGTGGCCGCCGCCTTATAACGGTTCATCAATTCCCAGTATCGCCCATCATAGGGTTTGGTTTTTGCCAACCTCAAGGCACATTCAATGCCTAGCTTTGCGGTTTTAGCGCCATCGGATTTCCGGCGATTTTGGATTTGCCTGTGCGCCAGGAAAAAGGAAGTCCTGGCACACCACAGTTGGGCCTGTTCGTCATCGTGCTTTTCATTGGCCAACGCCACAAAGTCCTGCCAGGCACTAATATGATTATTCATTTCTGACCTGGCCCTATAGGTTTCAAGGGCCGACTCAAAGGTCACTGGATTTGCCATGGCTAGGTTTGGAACCAGGGCTAAAATCAAAATAGAAAGCAAACTCCGCACAAAACCCCCTTGGAGAAAGGCTCGGAATGCTAGCATAAATGGATTCGCCGGCGGATTTTTTAGGCTAACCAATGGCAAATGGCGAGTTTAATCCTGGTCTGGGAGCCAAGAATCATCCCAAGGTTTTGCGTGGGAAGAGCCCCAATAAAGGCGATGCCAGTCGATAACCCGCCAAGTTCCCAGCTTATTATCCAATTCCATAATCATAAATGAATCTGCATCAAATTGGCTGGAACCGATAATCATCGATGGGACCCCAAAGTGGTTTGACATGTTAACCCAACCGTGGGTATGACCGGCCAAAAATAGCCTGATATTTTCGCGGTATTCCTCAAAAATATCGCTTATGTCATTGATAATAAACGGGGCAAAGTGACTCATTAAAATAGCGGGCCTGCCGTCATTTAATTGGCGCCTTAACCATTTCCTTTGTTCTTCGCCCAAACTTCCGGTTTGGACATCGTAATCAACATGGTTTGGGTCCATCGTTGGGCCGTGGAAGTTATTCAAAATGATGAATTTCCAAATACCAAGGTCCACGGTGTAATAGGGGGCCGCCCCAAAATGTTCCATGAAAAGTTGCTCGGTCATCAGCCTTGGAACGCCCAAATCTATTGCCATGTCGTGATTTCCAATTGCCACATAATAGGGCACCGGGAAATCGTCTAAAATCGCCTGGGCAATATCAAAGCGGTCATTTGGATCGGAGTGATACTCTTCGATGGTGTGATAGGGCAAGTTAAAAACAATGTCCCCACCTATGAAAGCACCTTTAATAGGCAGGGGAATTTGGGCTAGTGTTTCACCAATGGCTCGCAGATTTTTTGCGTGATCGTCATCTTCAAGGACGATATGGGTGTCCGATAACACGGCGATATAGTCGAATCTGGCTTCATCATTGTTTGGCTCCAGAGCCTCGGTATCCGAGGCATTGGCCGAGGCCTGAAGGATATTTTCCCCATTTTGGTAACCGTCCAGGTCGCTATCACCACAGGCCACAAATAATAGGGTTGCCGCCAACAAGCTTAGATTTTTCATCATAACCCCCCAATTTTACCCATTAAATCTACGATAAGCTTTGAAAATGAAGCTTGAGTCGCAGGTTTAAATTGGTCATCAGTTTTAAACCAAATCAGCCCAGCAAATGATGGCGATGGGAATGCCAGGTATCCTGAACTAACGGCTTTTCCGTCCGGTTCAATTTCAGCCAGTGGAGCCGTTTCACCAGGTGCACTTACTTCAAGGGCGCTTGCAAATTCCAATTCGCCAAAGTGGGGGCCATCCCAAGCTTGGGTTTCATCGCCGCAGGAGGCTCCATAATCCCAGACCGGCACATCATCGGGGAATTGGGCAGTAAGCGTGTAGGAATCATCATCCACGAAACAGGCTGGCGGCGGGGATAGCGAGGGA
>ENA-UPSM01000693-UPSM01000693.1-activated-sludge-metagenome-genome-assembly--contig:-NODE-693-length-47066-cov-7.401523_pt1 | contig 47066 bp, 36 predicted proteins | sample MGYA00238181_ERZ773283 | MGnify/ENA primary metagenome ERZ773283 (study PRJEB29023, sample SAMN05720199) | activated sludge metagenome | isolation source: Anaerobic digester | place: Japan... | reverse complement strand
CTGGTAGATGGTTGCTGGGGTGGCCCGGTGTGGGAGTGAGCGGTGGGGGCGGTGAGGTGTGGGGACGCCGCGACTGGGGCTCGAACGCCGCCTCGCCATCGAGCCGGTAGCGGGCGACGAGTTTGGACACCCACCCCGGCGACACCCCGTACTCGCGGGCCACCACAGCCTGGGAACGACCCTCGAGAACAACCGCAGTGATGATCAACCTGGCTTTGGACACCCCTGCACACAAGGGCGCCAACGTTTCCCATGACGCGACAGACCCGTTTCCTATGACCTGGGACAGCACACCACCGTCTCCGCCAGGTAGCGAGGTAAGCGGCAGTGCGGCGCGGCGTATCTGTCCCAGGCGAACCTGCCGGGAAAAGGTTCTACCCGCTCGTGAGCGAGCTCGCCGACGACGGAATCCCCGTCACGGTGACGTGTCGGGTCCTCAAGCTCTGTCGCCAGCACTACTACCGCTGGCTCGCCTGCCCCGTCACTGACGCCGAACTGAACGAGGCCTGGCTGGCCAACGCGATCTTCGACGCGCATCGAGACGACCCCGAGTTCGGATACAGGTTCCTCTACGACGAGATCCGCGTCGCCGGCCACAACGTGTGCGAACGCACAGTGTGGCGGATCTGCCGCGACATGGGCTGGTGGTCGGCGTTCGGCAAGAAGAAGCGCTCGAAGAACGGCAAGGTCGGTGCCCCGTCACACGACGACCTGGTCCGCCGCGTGTTCACCGCGGATCGGCCGAACCGACTGTGGCTCACTGACATCACCGAGCACTGGACGAACGAAGGCAAGCTCTACCTCTGCGCCGTCAAAGACGTGTACTCGAACCGGATCGTCGGCTACTCGATCGACAGTCGGATGAAGGCACGGCTCGCTGTAGCGGCCCTCGACAACGCTGCAGCCCGCCGCACCGACGTCGCCGGGTGCATCCTGCACTCCGACCGCGGATCGCAATTTCGATCGAGGAAACTCCACCGGGCGCTCGCCCGTCACCGCATGGTCGGCTCGATGGGCCAGGTCGGTTCAGCCGGCGACAACGCCGCGATGGAATCGTTCTTCGCGCTCTTGCAGAAGAACGTCTTGGACCGTCAACGGTGGGCGACTCGCGAGGAACTCCGGATTGCGATCGTGACCTGGATCGAGCGCACCTACCACCGACGGCGACGCCAACAAGCCCTCGGCCGGTTGACCCCGATCGAGTTCGAAACCACCATGACCAACCCTGCCGCTCAGGCGGCCTGACCACCCACCCAACCTGTCACCGAAACGTGCAGCAGTCCCCACCACGGACCCTTTAGGACCCGCGACGAGCTCGTCCACTCCCGCTCGATCGGCCAAATATTCTTGTCACGACCACCGACTCAAGGGCAAGAGTCTCCCGACGTCGATCTGGTGTTCCTAGTCGGCGCCATCCACTAACAATAATGGAGGGGTTAGAATGGCAAAATTGGCGATTGGCAGGCGGTTGGGCCGGTTGGCTGCCGCTGCCGCAGTGGCGATGCTGGGCGTGGGGGCCGTGAGCTTGGACGCTGGAGCAACCGTGAGCTGTCCGGGCGGCGGGTACGTGTGCGTCTGGAAGGACGCCAGCTACCAGTCGTTCGGAGACGGGGCAAAGAGCGGCGCCTGGTCGGGCGATGACAATGCCTACGGCAACGACTACTACTACAACACGACCACGAGCCCCCACGACAGCGTCTCGTCGGTGGTCAACTTCGGCAACTCCTGCAACGTACGTATGTACAAGGATGTCAGCGGCGGCGGCGCAAGCTTCCTCCAAGTACTCGGCAGCGGTGACTCCGATCTCGGCAACGCGTCAGGGCCCGTCGGCTTCAACGACTCACTCGACTCGCATCGTTGGTGCGTCGCCTGATGCTGGGTCGCCCTGGCCTACGTCCGAGGCGACCCTTCCTTGCTCGGTCGGCAGCGATCGTCGTGGTTTCTGCCACGGCGGTCCTGTCGGCCGGCTGCGGGTCGGACGATCTCGGGTCTGTCGAGAAGGAACTTGGATCGCACCGCGACCTTGCGACCTATGCGCTGCCGTTAGATGAGGTCAGCGTCTCGTCGAGCACATGGCCGAACTACGTGGAAAATGTTCTCGTCAAGAACTGCATGGATTCTAAGGGTGTCGAGTGGACGATTCCGGCCGCGCCAGACGTCATCGGGGCGGCGCCCAAATCCACCAACCGGTTCGGACGTCGCATCTTTGACCTGAAAGTCGCGTCCGAGCTTGGCTACCGGCAGGACGGCGGTGCTACGAAGGAGCAGCTGGAGCTCAACAGTCGGAAGCTCACGGATCAGCAGCAGGCCGCCTTCAACGAATGCGTCGCCAAGATGCGCAAAGAGGTTCCGGCTCCACCTCAGTCGCTCGTCTTCGACTACGCATCGGCGGCCTACTCCTCCACCATGGCCGATCCCGAGGTTCTCGACGCGACTGAGAAATGGAGGCGATGCCTGAGCGAGCAGGGCTACGGCCAGTATGTCGAGGGAGCCGACAACTACGGTGATGTCGCTGTGAAGGTACTGGAAGAGTTGTACGGAACAGATTCGCCAACTTCTGACGAGCCGGTCGCGGCGAAGGAGATCGAGGTTGCGACTGCGGACGCAAAGTGCCAGGAGTCGACCGGGTATCTCAAGTTGGTCTATTCCACCGAGTACGACGAGCAGCTTCGTCAAGCCGTCGGACACGAGTCCCAGTTGCGAGCACAGCGGGAAGCTACGACGCACTACACGAAGAAGATCGACCAAATCGCTGCATCGCTCGGCTTGGCGAGTGGTGACAGGTAGGTGCCGTCCGCCCCGCGCAAGCGCTTAGCTGGAGGAACTGTGGCCCGGTGGGGGCTGGTTATCCTCCCGCTAGCGGGCTTCGCCGCCCTCGTTGTCGTCGCACTGACATCGTCATCGCCGTCGGAGATCACGGAGAGGTCACGAGTCGCAGCCAAACCGGTCACGTATGTCGTCGGACCTCGAGTACTCCAGAGCGATCTCGTCCTTCGAGGATCCAAGCACTTCCGCGATCGTGCCGACGTGCTTGCGCCGCCCACCGCCGAGGGCAATCGGCCGGTACTTACAAGCCTCGACGTAGCAGTCGACGCGACCGTGAGGCCATGTGGGCTCCTGGGTTCGGTCGCCGATCGTCCAATCATCGCCCTACCGGGAGCGATCCAGCCATATCGCGATCTCCGCCCCGGCGACATCGGCACCGACGTCTCTCAGCTTCAAACCGCTCTCGCGGCGTGCGGTCACCCAAGTGATGATCCTCCAGGCGTATTCGGGTCTTCGACCGCTCAAGCGGTTCTCGACACCTACGGGTCGATCGGCTGCACCCCGTTGACGACCCAGGGCACGCTGGGCCAGCTTCTCGCGAAGCGTGTAGAACTCGATCGCGCAGAGAGCAATGCCGAGAGTCTCCTTCGAGCTACTACGGGAGATACCGCAGCAGCGAAGAGTGCACTTGACGCTGCTCGCGCCGCTACCACGGAGTTCAGTCGGATCGAAGGTGTGGTAGTGCCAGCCAGGGAACTCGCCGTCGTCGGGGCACTACCCGGACGCGTTGTGTCAATTGACGCAGCTCTCGGTCAATCCTTGACCGACGGCCAAACCATCCTGACCATCGAGTCTGGTCCGGAGGTGGTGCGGGCCGATATCACCCAGTCCCAGAAGGCGCTCCTCACGGCAGGCCTCGACGCTGTCACCGACGGACAGCCGCCCATCCCGCTCAAGGTCACCCGCATCGTTTCGACAGAGGCAACGGCACTGCCCGAGGGCACGGCCCCTTCCACGTTGAACGTCGAACTAGAACCACTCGCGCCGGACACGCTCGACATTGATGGATCCGAAGTCACCCTGCGGGTAGCGCTCGTTCCGCCTCGCTCGGCCGATCTCGTCGTTCCGAGTTCAGCCATCGTCGAGGACGAGCAATCCGACTCCGCTCGCGTCCTCGTGCTGGACGGCAAACGTCAACGACGAGTCGCAGTGTCCGTCGGCGAGACGGTCGATGGATGGGTGGAGATCATCGACACCGGCAAGCTGCGTCGAGGCGACAAGGTCGTACTCGGCTCCAGAGGAACTCGATGACCTTGATCGTGGATGCCCACGACCTGGCGCTGACCTATCCAGGCCCCCCGATCGTCAACGCAGTTGTCAACGCGCACGTGACCGTGGCTAACGGCGAGTACGTTGCCGTCACCGGGCGCTCCGGCGCTGGTAAGTCAAGTCTGCTCTCCGTCCTCGGCGGACTTGAGCGGCCCACTGGGGGCAAGTACCTACTCCAGGGCATCGACATGATCGCTTGCTCCGAGGGCGATCGCGCCTCAGTGCGGGGAGAGCTGATCGGCTTCGTGTTTCAGTCCTTCTTGCTCGATGACAGGTTGAGTGCAACCCAGAACGTCGCACGTGGTTTGCTCTACCGTGGCGGACGCGGTGACCCAACCGAACGGAGTCGAGCGGCACTCGACCGCGTCGGACTGCTCCACCGCAGCGAGGCCGACGCCGGGGAGCTCTCGGGTGGAGAACGCCAACGCGTCGCCATTGCACGGGCGCTCGTCCACCAGCCGAAGCTGCTCCTCGCCGATGAGCCAACAGGCAGCCTTGATTCTGCAACCTCGGCGCTCGTACTCGACATCCTTGACGACCTTCACGCTGCGGGCTTGACGATCGTGTGCGTCACGCACTCCGACGAAGTGGCCCGGCGGGCGCAACGTCGTCTTGTCGTCAGCGACGGCCGCGTCGAGCCCTCGCCGTCGCACCTCACATGATGACTGGCACGATTCGCAGCCGTCTCCGCATCCGCGCCCACCTCGATGATGTCGGATCGACCGTCCTCTCACGCCCAGGACGTATCGCAACAGTTGCTGCGCTCACAGCAGTCGGTATCGGCAGTGCCGTTGCGGTGCTCGGCCTCGCCGAGGCCACACGCGTATCCGTCTCAGACAGATTCGCAGCGCAGCGATCGACGTTCGTCACCGCCCAGCTAGTCGATACCTCAGTTGAACTTCCGGACGATGCCGCCCAACGCGTCGAGGACATCAATGGCGCAACGGCCGCCGTGGTACTCACCGAGCTCGGTCAGCGCGACGTCAGCTCCGGTGGGTTCACTTCCCAGGCACCAGTAGTCCGATTTGCTGGAAGCCTCGAGGCAGCCCTGGATCTCAACGTCCCCGGTCAACCGGCAGATGCTGACAGGAGCATCGTGTCGGGCGGTGGCGCGTTCGTGGGTTCGGGAGTAGCGCGAGATCTGTCGCTCGGTCCGGTTGGCTTAGGCCCGACCGTGTCTGTGGACGGCATACCTTGTCCCGTCCTCGGTGTGATCACGTCGTCGCCCGAAGTTCCGGCCCTGCTCACTTCGGTACTCGTCACGAGATCGGCCGAGGTTGCATTGGGAGGCGGGTCGACAACGATCGCCGTCCAAGTGGATGCCGGCTATGCCAACTCTGTCGCACGCTCAGTTGGGGATGCGCTCGTGCCGAATCGACCGGAAGCAATCGAAGGGTCCGCTGTTTTTGACACCTCCAGTCTCGGCGGTCAGGTCGACAGCGACGTGCGGGATCTCGTCGTCGTCGTAGCCGCGGTGGTCCTTGCCGGAGCTGTGCTGGCAGGTGGACTGTCCGCATACAGCTCTGTGACCTCTCGACGTCCCGAGATCGGCCTACGCCGTGTCATGGGCGCTCGACCGATACATATCTTCGTACTCGTGCTCTCCGAGACCTGCCTTGCAGGGCTTCTCGGCGGCTTCACGGGAGGTTGGGCAGGCGCAGCTCTGGTGCTCAGCATCCGACCTGCGGGTGAGCCAATCCTCGACCCGCGCTACCTCGTGGCGGCACCGGTCCTCGGACTCACTATCGGCCTCGTCTCGGGCTTCCTTCCGGCGATCGGAGCAACCCGGATCAGTCCGTCAGCTGCCTTCCGCTACGTCTAGACGCCAACGCGAAAGTAGCTCAGCCAGACCATACCACCTCGCGGAGTTCGAACGTAGCCACACCCCCTCCGCAGTGTGATCTCTCACGACATAGGAAACCCTCGAACCCTCAGGTTCGGGGGTTTGTCGTTTCTGGGAGCGGGGTTTGCCGGTGGGTTGGTAGCCCCGGGTGGGGTTGAGGGTGAGGTGGCGGAGGAGTTCGCCGGTGGCGGCGTTGACGATGCGTACATCGAGGTGTGCGACGAGGACGATGACGTGGGTTCGGGCGTGTTTTCGTCCGACGCCGATGTGATGCAGCCGGCTGTTGTGGCGCAGCGTGATCTTGCCGGTGGTGTCGATGCGGTCGTGGCGGGCCCGGTGGTACGGCGTCGCCTTTGTCGCGATAGCGGGCGACGAGCTTGGGATACCCACCCTTTCGACACGCCGTAGTCGCGGGCCACGTCCGCTTGGGGACCATCCCTCGACAACGACAGCGGTGATGATCAACCGGTTCTTCGACACCCCCTCACACGAGAACCGAACCGTTTCCGATGACGCGACAAGATGGGTTTCCGATGTCCTGGGACAGCACACCACCCGTCTCCGCCGACGTGACCCCGATGAGCGGCTGTGCCCCACCTCGTGGGGCACAGCTCCCGACGGTGGGTTCGAAGCCCACCGTCTCCGCCGGTCTGCCTTTCGAACACCGATCATGTAGGCCCTCTCCTGACAGCCGGGGCTCCTGCGTTGGCAGGCCTATTTCGACATGATGGTGCTACCCGCCGCGGCGTGGCCGGCCTGGACGACGGGATGCTCTCCGGGCCACGGTGACAGGTTCGCCGTGGGCGGTCATGAGTACGTCAAAGGTCTGGTTGTAGTCCCAGCCGATCAACTCCACCTCGGGTCTGCACAGACTCGGGGATGAGCAACGCTTCTCCGACGCACCTTATCAACGAACTGGTGTACCCAAGAAACGTGCGTTTTTCACCCGGCTTTCTGAGTGCACGTCGGAAGGTTGTCGAGATTGTTCTGCGAGGTCGAATCCGCCTCGGTCTTGATGTACTGGACACCGTTCACCGTGATGACCTCGACCCAGACCGCGGGCGCCTGTTCATGGACGTAGTACCGGTGAGCGCCCGAACTGATGTCGTCGACGACCTGCTGCCGCGCCGTGTACATCAAGCTGGTGCCACCTTTCCAGCAAACAGCCAGGATGATCCCCTGATCGTCGCGGTGTGCATGAGTGACTTGTCGATCCGCCATTGGTGTCTCCTTCCCACGTCAGTGGGTCCTTGCGCCGAGAGGTGGCCGCAGGCCGACTCAGCTTGGCCACTTTGACCAAGTCGGACCGTAACGGGTACCTGCTGACAAGTGGTGGATACCCGATAATTTCTGGGGTCATTAATGCGCGCGATTTCGCGCGAATACCTTCACAAACTACAGCGATGTAGTTAGACTGCCGCCATGGCACGACCCCGCGAGTTCGATGACAGGGTGACGAAGGCGGTCAGGCTCTCGCCGCAGCTGGACGAACGCCTCAAGGCCCTCGCCCGAGAGCGTCAGGTCTCTGTGAACCTGATCATGAACTGGGCCCTGGAGGAGTACGTGGAGCAAGCGCCGAGGGTCGAAGACCTTCGCGTCAGGAGTTCACGAGCCAGCTAGGACTCCGCCTGTTGCAAGCAGTCCAAGCACTCGGGCGGGTTCGAAAGGCACACCACCGTCTCCGCCAATGTGACCGCGACGAACGGCTGAGCCCGAGAACGCAATCAGGCCGGCCCCGCGTCGAAACGCGGGGCCGGCCTGACGTTGCCGATCAGTTCGACGCGGAACCCGAGCCAGTGGCTCCGCCCGACTGATCAGGCCGACCCGGGGCGCCGCCTCCGGGGAATCCTCCGCCGCCGAAGCCGGTGGCGCCCTCGGTGATCGAGGTGGCGGTGACCGTACCGTCAGCGGTCTCGCCACGGACCATGATCGTGTCGCCCTCAGCGAGATCGGAGACCGTGATCGTGGTCACGACGGAGATCGTGGTCGTGTCCGACAGCGTCACCGTGGAGGTAGTGCCGTCACTCGCCTTCACCACCATCGTCGAGCCGTCGATCGACTCGATGGTGCCGGAGGCGAACACCAGCTGCTGGCCGTCCGCTCCCGTCGGCATCTGTCCGTCGGTGGGCATCTGTCCGTCGGCAGGCGGCGTCATCCCTTCGGGCGGGGTCATTCCCTCGGGAATGCTCATGCCCTCGGGCGGCGTCCCTCCTGGGAAGCCCTGGCCGTTCTGACCGTCCTGGCCCTGGCCACGTCCACCGAACCCGCCGGTGGCGGCAACGTCGCCGCTGTCGACCACGCGCTCGGCAGCGAGGTCGGACGACGTGCCGGACCCGGTGACCTGGACGTTGTCGCCAACCTTCAGGTCGGCCGCGGTCCCTTCGCCCGTGGAGGTGACGGTGGTGGCGTCGGTCGTGACGACCTTGGTGGACGTCCCGTCCTGGCTGGCCACCGTGATGGTGGCGCCGTCGATCGACTCGATCGTGCCGAACGTGCCGCCGCCGCGACCAGCGAAGCCGCCCTGGCCGTCGGCCGCAGCGCCGTTGGATCCGTTGGCAGCCGTGCCGTTGGTTGCCGCTGCCGTGTCGACGGTCGTGGTGTCCGACGAGGCCGCGTTGATGCCGACGATGGCGGCCGCGGCGATGACGACCGCTCCCACACCACCGATGATCCAGGTCTTGGCGGTCGGCCCACTGGGCTTCGCGTCGGCGGCCGGTTGGACCGGCGTCGCGCTGGGCGGTTGCGGCGGATCGGTCGGCGGCTGGGTCGGCATGGATTCGTAGCTCATGGCGACAACGATCGGCCCGGTTCCTCAGACCTTCCTGGGGAAGTGCTGAGTTGTTCCACCGATTTCGACAAGATGCACGGCCGTCGGTTCTGAGGGTTCTCTGAGGAATCGGCAGAACACCGGACGAACTCCCCGATCGCTCTCAGGTAACTCCCAGGAACGGGCCCGATGCTCGTTTCCATGCAGGTACGACACACCTCCTCCGCGGGCCGATCGTGAGACGGCGCCTCCTTCACCCCTTCGTGGTCATGCCGGCGATCGCGCTGGTCGCCGTCGCCGTCTGGTGGTTCGGCATCCGTGAGGACACGTACACCACCACGACGGCGACCGCTGTCGCGCCGACGAACCAGCTGGTGGAGGTCACCAGTGGCTCCATGAACGAAACGGTGTCGGCCGAGGGAACCGTCGCCGCCGCCCAGACCGACGACCTGAGCTTCTCGTCGTCGGGCACCGTCACCGCGGTGAACGTCGCCGCCGGGGACACCGTCACGGCCGGGCAGGTACTGGCGACGATCGACTCGTCGGAGCTGGCCGCTGCGGTCACGTCGGCGGAGTCGGCGGTTGCCGACGCCGAGGCGAAGCTCGCCGACGACCAGGACGCCGATGCGTCCGACGAACAGATCGCCGCCGACATCGCACAGATCGCCACGGCCAACGACACGCTCGCCACCGCGACGGAGGCACTTGCCGGAGCATCGCTCGTGGCGACCTTCGACGGCACCGTTGCGAGTGTCGACCTCACCGTCGGCGAGGAGTTGTCGAGCGGCGGGCAGGGCGGCACGACCCTCACGGGATCAGGGACGGGTTCGGGTCGCTCCTCTGCGACCGGTGGCGGCTCGACTGCTGCGCTCCCGTCGGTGAACCAGTCGACCGGCTCGTCCTCCTCGACGGCCCAGATCCAAGTGGTCAGCAGCGGTCGGTTCGAGGTCGAGGTCTCCGTCGACAGCACCGACATCGACAGCATCGAGGTGGGCCAGACCGTCGACGTCGCGGTGACGACGAGCTCCTCCAACCGACGCGGCGGGTTCGGCGGGTTCCCCAGCGGCGGACTCCCCTCCGGCGGCTTCCCGACCGGTGGATTCCCGACTGAGCTCGGGGGCGGCGGAAGCGGGACCGGCACGACGCAGTCGGGCGCCAGCGGGGCGACCGCCACCGGATCGGTCACGGAGGTGAGTCGGATCGCCGATGCCAGCTCTGGTGTCGCCGCCTACCAGGTGGTCGTCTCGTTCACCGGTGCCACCGACCAGTTCTACGTCGGGTCGTCGGTGACGGCCGACATCGTGACGGCCGAGCGAACCGACGTGCTGCAGGTCCCGACGCGAGCGGTCTCCACCGACGACACCGGCTCGAGCGTGACGGTCAGCACCGACGGCTCGGCCGACGGCGCCACCGAGACCCGATCGGTCACGATCGGGCTGACGGCCAGCGGCATGACCGAGATCACCTCGGGGCTGAAGGCCGGCGAGCAGGTCGTGATCAGCTTCCCGGGTCGGGGTGTCGGCAACGCTGCCGCGGGGGCCCCGACCGGCGCTCCGACCGGCGCCGGAGCGACGGGAGCGAGCCGATGACTGCGACGACCGTCAGGCCGACTCGCCCGGTCACCCCACCTGGGACCGTCCCGGTCATCGAGCTGACCGACGTGACCAAGCTCTACCGCACCGGAGACGTCGAAGTCGCCGCCCTCGCCGGGGTGACCCTCCGGATCGAGCAGAACGAGTTCGTCGCCATCACCGGGCCATCCGGTTCCGGCAAGTCGACCCTCATGCACATCCTCGGCTGCCTCGACGTCCCCACCGGCGGCCAGTTCCGCCTCGCCGGCCACGACGTCGGCACCCTCGACGAAAACCACCTCGCCGACGTTCGCAACCTCCTCATTGGATTCGTCTTCCAACAATTCAACCTGCTCGCCTACCTCCCCGCCTGGCGCAACGTCGAACTCCCCCTCATCTACGCCGGCACCCCACCCGCCGAACGCAGACAACGCGCCATGGCCGCACTCGACAAGGTCTCCCTCGCCAACCGCGCCAACCACAGACCCGGCGAACTGTCCGGCGGCCAACAACAACGCGTCGCCGTCGCCCGAGCCCTCGTCACCGAACCCGCACTCATCCTCGCCGACGAACCCACTGGCAACCTCGACTCCACCTCCACCGACGACGTACTCGGACTCCTCGAAGAGCTCCACACCGACGGACGCACCATCGTCCTCATCACCCACGAACCCGACGTCGCCGAACGAGCCGAACGCGTCATCCAAGTGCGCGACGGCCGAATCTGGGCGCCGGGCGACTCGATGCCGGCGGAACCGACATGAGCTGGCGAGACACGCTCCGCAGCGCGTTCGAGGCGGTCCGTACCCACCGGCTCCGCTCGGCGCTCACCATGCTCGGCATCCTCATCGGCATCAGCGCCGTCGTCCTCACCGTCGGCCTCGGCCAAGGCGCCCAAGCCCAGATCAACGACCAGATCAACGAACTCGGCACCAACCTGTTGGTCGTATCGCCCGGCAGCACCACCGACGCCAGCACCGGCACCCGAGGCGGCTTCGGCACCGCGTCCACCCTCACCACCACCGACGTCGCCGCCCTCGAATCCAACAACGTCGCCCCCGACGTACAAGCCGTCGCCGGCGTCTCCACCACCTCGGTCTCACTCGTCCAAGGCACCACCAACTGGACCACCACGCTCACCGGCACGACCGAGAGCTGGTCGGAGGTGCGCTCGCGTGACGTGTCGACCGGACGATTCCTCGCCGACACCGACGAGGCCGACGCGGCCGCCGTCGTGGTCCTCGGGCCGGACACCGCGACCGAACTGTTCCCGACCGGCAACGCCGTCGGCCAAACCGTCTCCTACAACGGTACGAAGCTCACCGTCATCGGCATCCTCGACGAGTTGTCGTCGTCGGAGTCCACCTCCAACAACGACCTCGCCATTGTCCCGCTCTCCACCTACACCCAACGCCTCGTCGGCGGCACCAACCGCAACTCCGTCTCCAGCATCTACGTCAAAGCCACCTCCGCCGACACACTGTCAGCGGCCTACCAGGAGACCGATCGGCTGCTGTTGAACACTCACGGCATCTCCGACTCCAGCGACGCCGACTTCTCGATCGCCACCCAGGAGTCGATCCTGACGGCGGCCTCCACCGTCGACGACACCATGACCGTCATGCTCGCCGGCATCGCCATCATCAGCCTCCTCGTCGGCGGCATCGGCGTCATGAACATCATGCTCGTCTCCGTCACCGAACGAACCCGCGAGATCGGCCTCCGCAAAGCCCTCGGCGGCCGCCCCCAACTCATCCGCCGCCAATTCCTCGTCGAAGCCCTCATCTTGGGCCTCGCCGGCGGCATCTTGGGCGTGGCACTCGGCATCATCGGCGCAGAAGTACTCCCCCACTTCACCGACTCCCAAGTGCTCGTCTCCATCCCCGCCTGCCTCGCCGCCATCGCCATGGCCATGGCCATCGGTGTCGGCTTCGGCGTCTTCCCCGCCACCCGCGCCGCCAAACTCACCCCCATCGACGCGTTGAGGAACGAATAGGACATGACCGACGCCCCCGCTTCGACCCGCCCCACGACCGCCGACGCGCGGTTGTCGTCGCTGTTTCCCGACCCCGACGGGGTCGTCCCGTTCTGGCGGACCCGCCGAGCCCGGTGGGGCCTCGTCGGTCTCACCACGGTTGCCCTCGTCGCATCGGGGTTCGTCGCGGTCAACGCGTCCGGATCGGAGGCGTTGAACTACCGAACCGCCGTTGCCGGCACACACGATGTCCAGGCCGTCCTCAACGGCGTCGCGACCGTCGAGGCCGTGAACCAGGCCGCGGTCGCCTTCCCGATCAGCGGCACCGTCGCCTCGGTGGCGGTGGCGGTCGGCGATGAGGTCGTGACGGGCCAGACACTGGCGACGGTCGACACGGCGAGCCTCGAACGGACACTCCACACCAGGCAGGCAGCGCTCGCCCAGGCCGAGCTCACCCTGTCCAAGGCGCTCGACGGCGAACCCACCAGCACCGGTGGCGCCGGCGCCGCTCCCACCGCGTCGTCGGTCACCGGTGCCCGCACCGCCACGACCACCGTCACCACGGCCGCTGCGGCCACCGCGACCCCTTCGCCCGCATCGACCACGACGTCGGGCTCCTCCGCTTCGGGTACCGCCGCGACCGACGCCGCCGCGCTGCGCTATGCGCAGCAGGCCGTCCTCGACGCGCAGCGGACGGTCGACGCGGCACTCACCGATTCCGAGGCGACGTATCAGTCGGCGGCCGCGGTCTGTGACAGCACCGAGACGACCACGACCACGACCAGCCCGTCGACGACGACCGTGCCTCCGACCGTTCGTTCCACCGACGTGCTCGCCGCCTGCCGTTCGGCGCTGAGTACGGTCCGCTCGGCCCAGGCCGCCACCGCGGCAGCCCAGACAACGCTGTCGTCGGCGACCCAGGAACTCGACCGCCTCCTGTCGGCATCGACCGCTGCGGTCACGGCCGGCGGCGGAAGCACAGCAGGAGCGAGCGGGGCGCCGGTCACCACCACGACCGCCGCACCGGCGAGCTCACCTCTCCCGGCAGCAGCGGCCACATCGAGCGGCACGTCCAGCACCCCGTCATCGGAACAGCTGATCGCGCTGCAGAAGGCCGTGGATGCTGCAGCGCTCGACGTGATCGTCGCCACCCACAACGTGGCGCAGACGGAGCTCACCGCGCCCATCTCGGGCACGGTGGTCGCGGTCGGGTTCGATACCGGAGAGTCGGTCACGGCCGCGTCGACGACCCAGCAGATCATCGTCGTCGGGGACGGTGGCTTCGAAGTGACGACGACCATCCCGGTCGCCAAGATTCCGACCGTGGAGGTCGGGCAGCAGGCGACGGTGACGCTCGACAGCTCGGACGAACCGCTCTCCTCCGAGGTCGTCTCCATCTCGGTGACGCCCGATTCGGCATCCACCTCCACGGCCTACCGGGTGGTGTTGGCGCTCGAGGAGCCGCCGACGGACCTCCACAGCGGGGCCACCGGTTCGGTGTCGATCGTGACCGGCGCCACGCGGGAAGCGCTCGCCGTGCCGACGTCGGCTGTCACGACCAACGGCACCGAACACACGGTCCTCGTCCGGACCGCGACCGGCACCAAGTCCACCCGTGTCGAGGTAGGGGTCGTGGGGACGACGTGGGCCGAGATCACGAGCGGGTTGACGTCGGGCCAGCGGGTCGTGTTGGCCGACCTCGACGCCGCACTCCCGGGCTCCGCGACGGCCGAGTCGGCCGGCGCCTCGAACACGTCGGGCTCCACCCCGACCGGATTCCCCGGAGGCGGCATCCCCGACGGAGGATTCCCCGGAGGCGCTGGGTTCACCGGTGGCACACCGCCGGCAGGGGTTCGCCCCGGCGGCTGACCGCCGAACCGCTCGGAGTGGAAGCAGTGGGAGTGGAAGCGGTCGGAGTGGAAGCGGTCGGACCTAGCCTCGGCGACGTGACCCACGCCGGAGTGACCCCTGCCCAGTACCTCGATCCCGACATCGCATCCGGCCTGCCGTGGCGGGACCTGCCCGTCGTCGACGGACGCGACCCGTCACTCGCCGAACTGCTCGCCATCGCCGAAGGCGACCCGGCCGAGTTCGAGGTGCCGATCGTGCCCTGGCCGTTGTCGGGGCCACGCCCCCTCGATCCCGGCACCGGCATCGAGGGCGGCACGACCGAGGGCACGTTCCTCACCGTCTGGGACGGCCAGCGTCTCCGCGCCCGCAACGCTGCCGTCGGCGGCGACTACGTGATCGGGCTGGGGTGCGCGCCCGAGTCGCTCGACGCGCCGTCGTCGGGGCCGCGCGAGCAGATCCTGTTGTGGCATCTCAACCACCACCCCGACGGCGGCCAGCTCTTCTGGTCGGTCGACGGGCGACCCTTCCTCGTCCCGGTGGTGCCGGTCGGGGACGATCCCGACCTCGAACGGGCAGTGGTCGCGCGCAGCGACGGCAGCTTCGGTATCTGCGTCCTCCCCGGCGTGTGGCACGACGGCGTCTACCCGGAGTCCGGTGACGGCGACTTCCGGACCCGACAGGGTCGCGTGCACGCGCGGGTCTCCGCCGACGTGGCGGGGGAGTTCGGGTGCCTGCTCCGGATCCCGCTCTCGCACTGACCTCCCGCCGATCGCTCGCCGTCGGACGTTCGAACCTCTCCTGTTGAGGAAACCGCCTCAACTCAATTCACTGAAATGAGATGAAAGGTATTGTCAGGCGCCATCGGTTGCTGCACGCTCCAACCAACCGACCCGGGCAGGGTCGGTGGGAGGAAGCCAGACATGAACCGATCGATCACGACGGCGTCGCGACGCCTGGGCGTCATCGCGTTGTGCGCATTCGTCGGCCTCGGCGGCTTGCCGATGGTGCCCACCGTCGGAGAGGCAGCGGCTGACTTCGGGGCGGGACAGAGCGCCCGCTACAACAAGAACGTCAACGGCGACTTCCTCATGGTCGGCAACACGGTCCTCAACTGCTCGGGCAGCAGTTGCACGACCAACAGCACCACCAACGACGACCTCAACATGGCCAACAACGACCCCGACGGGAACGGGGCGTTGTTCAACGGGAGCTCGGCAACCTTCACGATCCCGTCGGGCGCCGTCGTCGACGCCGCCTACCTCTACTGGGGAGGCAACCTCGGGACAACCCGCAGCAACGGGACCGAGTACTACTGCTCGGACAACCACGCGGAGGTCTCCAACGCGACCGCGAACAAGTCCAGCGCCAACACCGTCCGGATGAAGGTGGGCGCCGGCGCCTACACGACCGTCACGGCGAACACCGTCTACACCGTCCCGAGCGGCGGTCTCGCACAGGCCCTGCCATCGGGCTCGAGCGACGACGGACTCGTGTACGAGGGCGTCACGGACGTGACCGCCGCCTTCTCCACGGTCGCCGCAGCGACCGCGACGACGGTGTCGGTCGCCAACGTGCAGACGATGCAGGGCGAGAACTGCCACGCCGGCTGGTCGCTGACCGTCGTCTACCGCTTCCCGACGCTCAACTGCTTGACCGGCGCCAACGACGACGCCGGTGCCGGAGCGAACCACCGCAACGACTACCGGAACGTCGCCATATACGACGGCCTGATCCAGCAGCAGAACGGCGCTGCGGACACCACGACGACGCTCTCGGGCTTCCTCACTGCGTCGCCCGGGCCCGTTGCCCTCCGCCTCGGGGTTCTGGCGTGGGAGGGCGACCAGTTCCTCGACGAGGATCAGATGAAGGTCAAGTCGAACCTCTCGGGAAGCTCGACCACGGTCAACCCGGCGGGCCCGTCGGGCACCGACAACTTCTTCGATTCCGGCAAGCAGGTGAGCGCCGACCACAACGCCGACCTCGATGCCGATCCAGACTCGGGCGCGTCGATCGCGCAGGGCTACTCGGGTGGCCGCGGCGACGGACACGGCATCGACGCGAAGACCCAGGTCGTGCAGGTGCCCGGCGGCACCAGCTCCATCGACGTCACCTTCACCACCGATCGCGACAACTACTACGCCGGCCAGTTCGCACTGTCGTCGCCCCTCAAGTGCCTGTTGATCGTCGAGAAGGACCAGGCCGTCAACGGCACCGCCGTCGGCCGGGACAACTCGACCAGCCCGTCGCCGTACGTGAAGTCCGGCGACCTCCTCACCTACACGATGCCGGTGCGTGTCGCCGGCGACGTCGATCTGAACAACGTGACCATCTCGGATTCGATCCCGGCGGGCACGACGTTCGTGCCCGGTTCGCTCAGCGTCGGCAAGGGCCAGACGTCGGCTGCAGCGCTGGCCGCACTCGCGTCGGGCGGATCGTTCGGTTCGGGCACCGTCACCGCGAACCTCGGCACGCTCAACAACCTCACGGGCGCGTCGTGCGCCGGTGGCGAACTCTGCTTCGGCGTCGTGCGGTTCGATGTGACCGTCAACGCCGGTGTCGCCCCGGGCACGGTCATCACCAATGTGGCCAATGCCACGTTCACGGCGTCGGGCATCGCGATCAACGAGATCTCCAACCCCGTCACCGATCGGGTCGGCGCACTGCTCACCATCTCGAAGACCATCGCCGGCGCCATCGCCGGTGACCCCACCACGTTCACCTTCACCGTCGCGTGCGGCGGCAACCAGATCGCCGGCTCACCGGTGTCGCTGGCCAACGGCGGAAGCGTCACCCTCGGCGTGACGCCCGGAGCGTCGTGCACGGTGACCGAGGCCACCAACGCGAACTTCGCGGTGACGGTGACCGGCGCCATCGTCACCAACGGTGGCAGCACCACGATGAACCAGGACCGCAACGTGGCGTTCACCAATACCCGTCGCTTCGCCAAGGTCGTCGTGAACAAGACGACGAACGCCGTCGCCGGCGATCCCTCCGGCTCACCCACGTTCGAGTTCACCGTCGCCTGTCCGGGCGTCGCCAGGTACCCGAAGACCTTGAACATCAGCGGGAACGGTACGGCCGAGACGCCGTCCGACATCCCGTTCGGCGCCAGCTGCACGGTGACCGAGGCAACGACTCCGGGGTGGTTGCAGAGTGGCTCGCAGAGCGTGCAGCCGGTCGACCAGGCCGCGGAGAGCGTGTCGTTCACCAACACCCGCCAGACCGGGTCGCTGATCGTGAACAAATCGACCGTCGGCGGCGACGGAACGTTCGACTTCACCGTCGCCTGCGACGGCACGGCGTGGGACGTGACACGCTCGGTCACGACCTCGGGTGGAACCGGAACGTCGACCGCGGTCACCGGGATCCCGTCCGGCCTGAACTGCACCGTCACCGAGACGGTGCCGGCGGGCTGGACCCAGACGGCGGCACCCGCCGGACCGATCACCATCGTCGCCGGCCAGCAGGCGACCGCGTCCTTCACGAACACCCGTCAGACCGCCGACCTCGTCATCACGAAGGCCGTGACCGGCACCTCCGTGCTGCCCGTGTCCGGTTCGTTCGACTTCGTCGCCGACTGTGGGGCCGCAGGTACCTTCAGCCGGACGATCACGGCGTCGAACAGCGCCAACGGCACGGCCACGATCGCCGGCGTGCCGGTGGGCACATCGTGCACGATCACCGAAGCGGTCCCCGCCGGGTGGACCCTCGACGGCTCGGTCGCCGGCAACGTCACTCCTCGACAGATCACCGTGGCCTCGCAGGGCAACAACGTGACCTTCTCGAACCGACGCGACGTCGGGACCATCACGATCTCCAAGACGATCGATCAGGGTGCGGGCACCTTCCGCTTCGACCTCACCTGCGGCGGTGCCCCGGTGCCGGGCAGCCCGTTCGACATCACGATCAACGCGCCCTCGACCGCCGGCTCGGTGACGGTGTCGAACGTTCCGACCGGATCGAACTGCGTCGTGGACGAGAACCCGAACGGCAGCGTGAGCGGCGACTTCTTCCAGGTGACGCCGGCTGCCAACGGCACGGTCGGCTTCCCGTCGACCGGCGCGGCCCAGACGGCGAGCTACGTCGATCACCGTCGGGTCGGTGACCTCCTCATCGGGAAGGTGTTCCCGCCCAACAGCCTCGGCGACCCCGACCAGGTGTTCACGTTCCAGTGGGACTGCGGTCCCCAGCCCCGCACGATCGGACTCAAGGCAGGCCAGCAGCACACCGTGTCGGGGATCCCGACCGGGACGGCGTGCACGGTGTCGGAGACGGCGAACGCCGGCTACTCGAGCGCCGTCGCTCCGGCCGGCGGAGCGGTCACCATCGCCGACGGCACGAACACCGTGACCTTCACCAACACGCGCAAGACCGGAACGCTCGAACTGCGCAAGGAACTCGTGCCGTCGACGGACCCGGGTCGGTTCGACCTCGACATCGACGGCGGGCCGCACGAGGTCGCCGGGGTCGGCGACGACGGCACGACCGGTGAGCGCACCGTTCCGGTCGGTTCACACTCGATCGCCGAGACGGTGGCCGCCGGAAACGCGGCGAACCTGTCCGACTACACGACGACAGTCGCGTGCGTGGACACGGCGGGCACCACGCCGGTCCTCGTGACCAAGGACGACAACGTGGTCGTGGACGAGGGCGCCAAGGTCGTCTGCACGTTCACCAACACCCGTAAGACGGGCAACCTGACGCTCACCAAGACCGTCGTCGATCCCCTGAACAGCGGCCACTCCTTCGACCTGCGCGCCGGCGGCACCACCGTCGTCGCCGGCGCGACCAACGGATCGACCGGCTCGACCACGGTCAACACGGGACCCGTCACCGTGTCGGAGGCCGGAGGCGACCTCGGCCTCTACTCGTCGGCCATCGTGTGCAACTCCGCCGGGCAGCCGATCGCCGCGGGGACGGGGACGTCGCTCACCGTCAACGTCACCGCAGGAGCGGACATCGTCTGCACGTTCACCAACACCCGGTCGACGGGCACCCTCGAGGTGCGCAAGCAGCTCTCGCCCCCGAACGATCCCGGGACCTTCGACCTTTCGATCGACGGCACCGTCCGCACGGCCGGAGCAGGACACAACGGCACGACCGGTCCGGTCGTGGTCGCCGCCGGCACCCACTCCGTCGCCGAGGCCGGGGCCGGGGCAAGTGGCACGAGCCTCGCCGACTACGCCGCCGCCCTCAGCTGCATCGACACCGCCCACGGCAGCACCGCAGTCGCCGTCTCCGACGGCACGGTCCAGGTCGACCCCGGTGACGCGGTCGTCTGCACCTTCACCAACACGCGCTCCACCGGTGGGCTCACACTGCGAAAGGTCGTCGTCGACCCGGTCGGCAGCAACCACACGTTCGACCTCCTCGCCGGCGCCGACGTCGTCGTCGACGAAGCGGTCGACGGCTCGACCGGCACAACCACCGTCAACAGCGGACCCGTGACGGTGTCGGAGACCAGTGGCGCCCTCGGGCGGTACACCACGGCGATCGCCTGCACGTCAGGTGGCCAACCCCTCGCCTCGGGTGGAGGAACGTCACTCACGGTCGAGGTGTCTGCCGGGTCGAACGTCGTGTGCACGTTCACGAACACCCGACGCACGGGCACGCTCGAGGTGCGCAAGCAGCTCGTACCGACCAACGATCCGGGCACCTTCGACCTCTCGATCGACGGCACCGTCCGCACGGCCGGAGCAGGGCACAACGGCACCACCGGGGCCGTCACGGTCGCCCAGGGCCCGCACTCGGTCGCCGAGGCCGGGGCAGCAGACACGAAGCTCGGCGACTACGCGGCATCGCTCAGCTGCGTCGACAGCGCCAACGGCAATGCGCCGGTGATCCCCACCGCCGGGTCCGTGCAGGTCGACGCCGGCGACGCGGTCGTCTGCACGTTCACCAACACCCGGACGACGGGCAATCTCACGCTCACCAAGGTTGTGGTCGACCCGCTGGCGAGCAGTCACACCTTCGACCTCCTCGCCGGGGCGAAGGTGGTCGTCGACGAGGCCGTCAACGGCTCGACGGGGTCGACGACGGTCAATACCGGCCCCGTCACGGTGTCGGAGAGCGGAGCGAACCTCGGGCAGTACGCCACCTCGATCGTCTGCACCGAGGACGGCGAACCGGTTGCGAGGGCCAACGACGCGAGCTCGCTCCAGATCGACGTCGAGGTCGGAGCCAATGTCGTCTGCACGTTCACCAACACGCGACGCACCGGCACCATCGAGGTGCGCAAGCAGCTGGTACCGGCCAACGATCCGGCCACCTTCGACCTCTCGATCGACGGCACCGTCCGCACGGTCGGAGCAGGGCACAACGGCACGACCGGCGCGATCGTGGTCATCCCCGGCGTCCACGCCGTGGCGGAGAAGGGCTCCCCCACCAACGCCTCCCTCGACTACCTCCCCACGCTCGCCTGCCGCGAGACCGTGACCAACGCGCCGCTGGTCGTCACCAACGGCGCGGTCGCCGTCGCGAGCGGTGACGTGGTGGTGTGCACGTTCACCAACACCCGGGCGACCGTCGGCATCACCGTCGAGAAGGTCGTCGTCGATCCGCTCGAGAGCGGTCACACCTTCGACCTCCTGGTCGACGACACCGTGATCGTGGACGACGCCGTCGACGGTTCGAGCGGGACGACGACCGTCGACACCGGTTCCGTCACGGTCTCCGAGACCGGCGCCGATCTCGACGGCTACGACTCGGCGATCGCCTGTACCGCCGGGGGGACCCCGATCGCCTACGGCTTCGGCGCCAGCCTCGACATCATGGCCGACGGCAGCGGAGCGGTCGTCTGCACGTTTACGAACACCCGCCGCACCGGCACCCTCGAAGTGCGCAAGCAACTCTCCCCGACCGACGACCCCGGCACCTTCGACCTGTCCGTCGACGGCACCGTCCGCACGGCGGCGGCATCCCACAACGGCACCACCGGCGCCGTGACCGTGGCGCCGGGCATCCACGCGATCGCCGAAGCGGCCGCCGGGTCGACCCCCGGCGGTGAGTACTCCGCCACCGTCGCCTGCATCGACACCGCCGACGAGGGGTCGACGGTCGACGTGGAAGCGGGCAACGTCGAGGTATCCGCCGACGCCGCCGTCGTGTGCACCTTCACCAACACCCGGAAGGCGGCCGATCTGACGATCACCAAATCACCGGGCTCGTCGACCGTGCTGCCCGGAGGCGTGGCGACCTTCTCGATCACGGTGACCAACGCCGCCGGCGGGGGCACCGCGCACGACGCAATCGTGAACGACCCGCTTCCCGCCGGCGTCGACTACCTGGCATCGCAGGGTGGTGTGTGCGGCGAGACCGGCACCAGCTGCTCGCTGGGCGACATCGCGCCCGGGACGTCGGTGACGTTCACGATCAGCTACGCCGTGGGGACCAGCCCGTCACTGATGGTCGTGCACAACGAGGCCACCGTCACGTCACCCGACGACCCGACCTCGCCCGGTGACGACGCCGACATCCCCGTAGCCCGCCTGCGCATCGAGAAGTCGGGCGACCCCGGCTCGTACGCTTCGGCCGGTGACGTGCTCACGTACACCTACGTCGTGACCAATGTCGGCGGGGCGGCTCTGACCGGCGTGACCGTCGCCGACGACCGGATTCCCCTCGCGTCGATCGACTGCAACGGGGACGGTCCCGGCAACGGTCAGCCGTTCGCCATGGCGGCCGGCGTGTCGGTCACGTGCACCGCTGCCGACGCCGTGTCGGCCGCCGACCTGACCGAGGACAGTGTGGACAACGTGGCGACGGCCGACAGTGATCAGACCCCACCGGTCATCGACACGTGGTCGATCCCGCGGGCGGCCCTGTCGATCGACAAGGTGGCCACGTCGACCGGCCCCTACGCCCTCGGCGACACGATCACCTATGCCATCACCGTGACCAACACCGGCGTCGCGACCCTCAACGGGGTCCGGATCGAGGAGGCCGGTGTCGGAGCCGTGCTGTCGAGCGGCTGCGCCGCCGCACCGTCGGGCCCGGGCGTCACCCTGGCGTCCGGCGAGAAGCTCACGTGCGCCGCCACGCACGTGGTCACGCAGGCCGACTTCAACGCCGGTTCCTACGTGAACACGGCGGTGGCGAGCTCGGACGAGACGCCCGACGTCTCCGACGCTGCGACCGTCCCGACGCCCGATCCCGCGGTCGACCTCGCCATCGTCAAGGCGCTGACCTCGTCGTCGCTCGTGGCAGGGCAGGAGGCGACGTACTCCTTGACCGTGCGGAACAAGGGTCCGGCGACGGCGAGTTCGATCAAGGTCACCGACACCCTGCCCGCCGGGCTGCAGCCGCTCACGGCCACGGGCAGCGGGTGGACGTGCGCCCTGGACGGGACGACCGTCACCTGCTCGACCGCGGCCACACTGGCGAGCGGCACCACGCTCCCCGCCATCGCCCTGACCGTCGCCGTGGCGGCCGGAGCCCGGGGGACGATCACCAACACGGGCACCGTCGGGAGCACGCAGGTGGATCGCGATGCCACGAACAACACCTCGTCGGTGACGAACCCGGTCACCGTCGTCGAGTCCGAGGTGCAGGTCCCCACGACCACGACGACGACGACGTCGCCGCCGGCGGTGCGCCGCGCGGTCGAGACGCGGCCGAGCACCGGATCACCCCTCGCCACGACCGGCACGACGGTGTCGGTGCTGCTCCTCGCCGCCGGGCTGGCGATGGTCGCCGGGGCGCTCGTCCTGGCGGTCCGCCGTCGCCGGAGCCGCTGATCCACGCCGCATAGGTTCTGTCCCACGAGGGGACACAGATCGCGTCCCCTCGCGGGACAGAACCCGTCGCGTACGCTGCGCCGATGCCGATCGACGCCGCTGTCGCCGCCGACCCCGAACGTTTCATGCGCCTCGCCATCGACGCGGCCCGGGCCGCCGAGGCCGCCGGCGATCTTCCCATCGGTGCCGTCGCCGTCCGCGACGGCGACGTGATCGCAACCGCCGGTAATCGCCGGGCGATCGACCAGGACCCCACCGCGCACGCCGAACTCCTCGTTCTGCGGGAGGCCGCGGCGGTCGTCGGCGAGTGGCGCCTCGGCGAGGTCACCGTGGTCATCACACTCGAACCGTGCCCCATGTGCGCCGGTGCCATGTGGGCCTCGCGCATCGGTGGGGTGGTCTTCGGGGCCGTCGACATGAAGGCGGGTGCCACCGGTTCGCTCTACCACCTCGGCAGCGACCCTCGCCTCAATCACGAGTTCCCGACCCGGGCCGGGGTCCTCGGGGAGGAGTGCGCCTCGCTCCTCACCACGTTCTTCGCATCCCGCCGGACGACCGAGATCTGAACTCGTCACGGGGTCACCCCGTCCTCCGCTAACCTCGATCCCGGAGAGTTGCCGGAGCGGACGAACGGGACGGTCTCGAAAACCGTTGAGGTGCAAGCCTCCAAGGGTTCAAATCCCTTACTCTCCGCAGGGTTACGGCCCTCGGGCTCGTCGGCTCGAGGGCCTTACTCCCCTCCTCGATCATGGTCGGCCCGCGCCGTGTTGGAATGATGTTCACGCATCAAAGCGTTGGAGTCCGACGTGCACGTGCTCTACCGAATGACGTACAGCGATCAGGAAGCTGCGAAACGCAAGCTCGACCGCGGGCTGGTTCGCCGCGTCGGGCACTACGCGAAGCCCTACCAGGGCATGCTCATCGGCTTCCTGGTCACCATCGTCCTCGAGGCGCTGCTGTCGCTGGCCCCGCCCCTCCTGTTCAAGGCGATCGTCGACAACGCCATCGCCGACAAGGACACCGGCTACCTCACCCAGCTCGCGGCGCTGGTCGTCGCTGCCGCCGTCGGAGTCAGCCTGTTGGGCCTCGCGGAGCGCTACTGGTCGGCCCGCATCGGTGAGGGCCTCATCTACGACCTCCGGTCCGAGCTGTTCGACCACGTGCAGCGCCTCCCGATGGCCTTCTTCACCCGCACGCAGACCGGTTCACTCGTCAGCCGCCTCAACAACGACGTCATCGGCGCCCAGCGGGCGTTCACCGGCACGCTCGGCACGGTCGTGTCGAACGTCATCACCGTGGTCGTCACGCTCGCGGCGATGGCGCGGCTCGAGTGGCGACTCACCATCGCGTCGGTGCTCCTCCTCCCGTTGTTCATCTGGCCCGCCAAGCGGGTCGGCAAGCGGCTCGCCACCATCACCCGTGACGGCATGCAGGAGAACGCCGAGATGAACAACATCATGACCGAGCGGTTCGGCGTGTCGGGCGCGATGTTGGTCAAGACGTACGGCAACGAGCAGCGAGAGCTGACCGAGTTCTCGGGCCGTGCCGCGAAGGTCCGCGACATCGGCGTGAAGTCGGCGATGCTCACCCGCATCTTCCTGTCGGTGATGGGCCTCGTGGGCGCCATGGGTACCGCTGCCATCTACTGGTGGGGCGGACGCCAGGTCATCAACGGCGTGATCACCCTGGGAACGCTCACGGCGCTCGCGGCGTTGGTCGTCCGCATCTACGAGCCGTTGACGTCGCTGACCAACGCCCGCATCGACGTGATGTCGGCCTTCGTCAGCTTCGAGCGGGTCTTCGAGGTGCTCGACACGCCCACACCCATCCAGGATGCCGCGCAGCCCGTCGATCTCGGCCGGGCCAAGGGCCGCATCGAGTTCGACGACGTCACGTTCCACTACCCCGCCGCGTCCGACACGTCGGTGGCGTCCCTCGAAGGCAACTTCGCGCCGCAGACCGACGAACTGGCCACGGTCCTGCACGGCGTCACGGCGACGATCGAGCCCGGGCAGATGGTCGCGTTGGTGGGCCCGTCGGGTGCCGGAAAGTCGACGATGTCGTCGTTGGTCACCCGGTTGTACGACGTCAGCTCGGGAGCGATCCGCGTCGACGGCACCGACGTGCGCGACATCTCCCTCGCGAGCCTGCGGAGCTCGATCGGCATCGTCGCCCAGGACCCCCACATGTTCCACACCACCGTGGGCGAGAACCTGCGCTACGCCCGGCCCGACGCGACCGATTCCGAGTTGCGCGACGCGTGCAAGGCGGCGCAGGTACTCGACGTCATCGAGCGCCTCCCCGACGGCTTCGACACGGTGGTGGGTGAGCGGGGCTACCGCCTGTCGGGCGGTGAGAAGCAACGACTCGCGATCGCTCGAATGCTGGTGAAGGACCCGGCGATCGTGATCCTCGACGAGGCGACGAGCCACCTCGACAGCGAGAACGAGCACCTCGTGCAGATGGCCCTGGCCACGGCGCTCGCCGACCGCACCTCGATCGTGATCGCCCACCGACTCTCGACGATCACCGCCGCCGACCAGATCCTCGTCATGGACTCCGGGCGCATCGTCCAGCGCGGCACCCACGCCACGCTGGTCACCGCCGGCGGGCTCTACACCGATCTCTACCGGACGCTCACCGGTCCGACGGCCTGAACCGTCCCGACGTCTCGCGGCGGGACCGTCGCCCTGACGCCAGGGTGACGGCCGTCAGTTTCTGGGACCGGCCCCGCACCCGGACCCGGCCCACATCGAGCCATCCTTCGGGGCGGCCGGCGGCGACCCAGGTGTCGAGGGACGCGAGGACCCCGGAGCGTTCCTCCTTGGCGAGATCGCACAGCCGCGAGGCGAGGTTCACGCAGTTACCGATGACCGTGTACTCGTAACGTTCGGGCGTGCCGATGAAGCCGGCCACGGCGGTGCCCGTGGCGACGCCGATGCCGGCGAGGAGTTCGTGTTCGCCACGGGCGAGGTCGCGGCGCAGCGCTTCGGCGGCGCGCAGTGCGTTCGCGGCGTGCGACTCGTCGGGTTGCGGCGCCCCGAACACGCACAGCGCTGCGTCGCCCTCGAACTTGTTCACCCAACCGCCCTCACGGTTGACCGCGGCGACGACCACGCGGAAGAACCGGTTGAGCATCGCGACGACCGCCTCGGGCGATGCCGACTCGCTGAACCGGGTATAGCCCTGGAGGTCGACGAAGAGCACGGTCACGTCGCGCTGTTCCCCGGCGGCGTCGAAGCTCTCCGTGTCGCCGGGCAGGTGCGCCAGCGCCGGTTGGCCGACCTGGCGTCCGAACACGTCCCGCAGCTGCTCCCGCTCGCGGAGTCCGGCGACCAGGTCGTTGATGCCCTCGGCGAGTCGGCCGAGTTCTCCGAGGTCGTCGACAGGAACGTCGATGTCGAGTTCGCCCTGCTCGACGTCACGCAGCACGCCGCGGAGACGGTTGAGGGGGCGCGACACCGAAATCGCAGCGGTCGTCATGACGGCACCACCGCCGAGCAACCCGAACGCGGCGATCCACGGGAGTCGCGACGAGTCGAAGCGTTCGTCCAGGAGTGGGGCGGCACCCAACAACGCGATGGGCATGCCACTGCCGAGCAGCCACGCGAGCATCAGGCGGGGCCAGACATCGCGGCGCCCTTCAGGCAGGTCGGCTTTTCGGAGCGCCAGGGCGAAGACCGGCCGGAAGTGGCCCTCCAACAGGAGGTACAGCAGCGTGCAGGTGACGACGCCGGCGAGGGCGATGCCGACCGAGACGCGTCGCGCCGACTCGTTGATGATCCCGAACAGGATCGCTCCACCGAACCACGACACGAGCGCCGTGCCGGTCTCGAGCAACGGCAGTCGAAGGACCAGCCACCGTTGCCGGGCCGTCGCCTCGGTTCCCTCTCGGACCCACACCACCGCACGCCGCAACAGGAGCTGGTTGACCGGGAGGCCGACGAGGAGGTTCACCGCGAGATACGCCCCGAAGACCTTGAGGTTGAGCGCGCTCTCCTGTTCGTCGTTGCCGGGCGGGAAGAGCAGCGTGACGTAGAGGAGGATCACCGACAGGCCGAGGCCATTGGCGAGGAGCTGGAACCCGAGCACGCCGCGCACGGTCGAACGCGCACGAGCGGTGCCGGAGCTCTGGCGGGACCAACGTCGGGCGCCCGACGTCTCGTTCCCCTCGTTCGCTTCCGCCATCCCCAGAAGTATGGACCGTCGGGCGAGGGACGAGGCCACCGGACGGAACTACCCTCGCCAGGTGCCTGACGTCGTGACGTGGACGATCGCCCAGCTGACCGACTGGGTCAACGCCGTCATCGGCGAGACGCTCGGCGGCGAGATCTGGATCGAGGGCGAGATCTCCAACCTGCAACGCTCCAACGCCGGGCACGTCTACTTCACGTTGACCGAGCCAGCCGACGAGGCCGGGGGGCGGGCCCCGAACACGTTGGCGGTCACGCTGTTCGAGTGGCACCGACAGAACGTCAACCGCCATCTCCGTCGCAGCGGCGGCGCCGTCCGCATCTCCGACGGCGTGCGGGTCCGCATCCGCGGGAGCGTCGAGGTCTACGGAGCGCGGAGCCAACTGCAGCTCAAGATGAGCGGCATCGACCCAGTGTTCACGCTCGGGAACATGGCGGCGGAGCGGGCCCTCCTGTTGGCCCGCCTCGACGGCGAGGGGCTCCTGCGTGCCAACGCGGCACTGCCCCTGGAACCGGTGCCGCTCCGCATCGCAGTCGTCACGAGCATCGGCAGCGCTGCGCATGCGGACGCGATGCACGAGCTCGGCAGGGGTGGCATCGGGTTCGACCTGGTCGTGGTCGACACCCGCGTGCAGGGCGCCGATGCTCCCGCCTCGATCGTTGCGGCACTCGGGCGCGCCGCTGCCGCCGGTGTCGACCTCATCGCACTGGTCCGCGGTGGCGGTGCCCGCACCGATCTCGCGGCCTTCGACGAGGAGATCGTCGCCCGCGCCGTCGCGTCGTCGCCCGTCCCGGTCTGGACCGGGCTCGGCCACGAGATCGACCGGACCGTCGCCGACGAGGTCGCCCACCGCTCGTGGAAGACGCCGACGGCATGCGCGGCAGCCGTCGTCGAGCTCGTCGTCGCCGGTGCCCAGCAGCTCGACGACCTGTGGAGCGGCATCGAGGACGCCACGGCGCGGCGTCTGGAACGGAGCGCGATCCGGCTCGATCGGCTGGCGAGTCGCACGGCCCGCACCGCGCTCGCCGATCTCGATCGCAGCTCGTCGCACCTCGCCGGAGCGGCGCATCGGGTGCGCCGCCTCGCCGATGCGCATGTCATCCGCGGGTCCGCCCGCACCGACGACGCCCGCCGCCGCCTCGTCGCTGCAGCCCCGCGGGCGATCGGCGATCAGGGCCGGCGGCTCGACGCGATCGCGGCCACCGTCCGCGCCTACGACCCGGCGGTGTCGCTGGCGCGGGGTTGGTCGATCACGCGGGGAGCCGACGGCCGCGTCGTCCGCGCCGCCGATCTCGACGAGGGCGACGTGCTCGTCACCCAGGTCGCCGATGGACGGATCACGTCGGTCGTCACGGCGTCGTCGTCCGGTATCGCCTCCGACGGCGCTACGGTTCCGGGCACATGACCGACGAGACCCCCGGATACGCCGCGGCCATGGCCGAACTCGAGTCGATCCTCACCCAACTCGAGGACGACCGGCTCGATATCGACCACTTGGCCGACCACGTGGCCCGTGCCGCGTTCCTCGTCGGTCTGTGCCGCGAACGGCTCGACACCGCCAAACTCCGGGTCACCGAGGTCGTCGCCGACCTCGACGAGACCACCGGATCCTGACCCCGGATCGACCCGAATCACGAGACCGACGGATTTTCGGTCACGCCCGTTTCAGTTCCACGGCAACGTGCCGATGGAAAGCGGTATGCCCGATCGTGATCCCCCCATGAGTCAGGCCGTCCTCGACGAACGCCCGACCGAACTCGCAGCTGCGATCACCGATTCCCAGCTGTTGTGGGGATATCTGACGAATGCCGCGTTGGCGACACTCCTGTGCACGCCTGATGGTGCGATCCAGTGGGCGTCCCCGTCGGTGTACTCGATCCTCGGACACCAGCCCCGGGACCTGACCGGTGTCGACATCGGCAACCTGATCGACGACACGAACCGGCCGGCGATCCGCGCCCGGGTGCAGGGTGCCGCTCGCGTCGACGACTCCGAGCCGGTGTGTTGTCAGGTGTTCGGTGGCGACTCGGCGTCGGTGTGGTGCGATGTCGACGTGCTGGCGATCGACCAGTCGGGTGAGCCCCAGGTGCTCGTGACGATCCGCGACGCCTCGCGGCGCGTAGCCGGAACCCGCGCGCTGCGCACGAGCGAGGAGCGGTTCCGGACGATCGTCAACGAAGCGCCGTTCGGTGTCGGCCTCCAGGACCGAGACGGCAACTTCGTGTTCCTGAACGCCCGGCTCAAGCAGATCATGGGGACGTCGGCCAACTATCTCCTCCGTGACGAGCTCGGTCGACACATCCACGAGGGCGACATCGACAACGCGCTGGCGGCCTGGCGGACGGCGGGCGAGAACGATTCGGCCACCACGCAGATGCGGTTCATCCGGCCCGACGGCGAGCTCCGGTGGGGTTCGGTGCGGATCCTTCCCCAGCTCGACAGCGCCGGCGAGATCACGAACTACCTGTGGGCGGTGGAGGACATCACGGCTCGGGTCCGCGCCGAGGAGGACCAGGCCCGTCTCTACACGCTGATGGAGGCGTCGAGCGACCTGGTCATCGTGATGGACCCCGAACTCATGCCGCTGTATGTGAACCCGGCCGGTCGTCGGTTCCTCGGTATCGAGCAGGAAGCCCTCCTGGCGACCGTGACGACGCCGCTCGACTTCCAGACGCGGCCCGCCGACGCCCTCGAGACGATCGCTCAGCACATGGCGAGCCGGGAGATCTGGCACGGCGAGGTGACCCTTCGGTCCGCCGCCGGCACGTGGGAGCCCTTCTCGGCTCAGGTCATCCCGGACCACCAGAAATCGGGACAGCTCAACCGCATTTCGGCCGTGCTCCGCGACATCAACCAACGCAAGCAGTTCGAGGAGCGGTTGGAGTGGGAGGCCACCCACGACCCCCTGACCGATCTGCCCAACCGCGCCCTGCTCACCCAGCGCCTCGCCGAGGCGATGGATCGAGGCGCGCAGGACGGCACGTGGGTCGCCGTCGTCTTCCTCGACCTCGACAACTTCCGGATCATCAACGAGAGCCTCGGGCACCGCGTCGGCGACAACCTGCTGAAGCAGACGGCTCAGAAGCTCACGGGCCTGGTCTGGTCGCGCGACATGGTGGCCCGCTTCGGCGCCGACGAGTTCGCGATCGTGATGGAGGGCCTGGAGACGGCCGAGGGTGCCGAGGCATTGGCCGAACGCATCCGCAAGGCGGTGTCGGGTCGCGTCGGCATGGCCGAGGTCGAACTCCTGATGACGTTCACCGCCGGGGTCGCGGTGACCGACGGAACCCGTGGTGATCCGGCGTCGGTGATCCGCGACGCCAATGCCGCGCTGCACGAGGCCAAGCTCCGGGGCCGCGACCGCACCGAGGTGTTCAACGGCAACCTGCGCGCCCGGGCCGTCGACCGCCTCACTGTCGAGACCGGGCTCCGGCGTGCGCTTCGCCGGAACGAGCTCCGGCTCTTCTACCAACCGCAGATCTCGCTCGACACGGGCCGCATCAACGGCGCCGAGGCCCTGATCCGGTGGCAGCATCCTGAGCACGGCCTGTTGTCGCCGAGCGACTTCGTGCCGATCGCCGAGCAGTCGGGGCTCATCATCCCGATCGGCTCGTGGGTCATCGAAGAGGCCCTCCGTACCCTGGCCAAGTGGTCGACGGAGCTCCCCGGCGGGGAGAACTTCACGATGGGCATCAACCTGTCGGGCAAGCAGCTCGTGAAGCCGTCGCTCATCGCCGACATCGAGGCGATCCTCGAGGAGACCGGAGTCAATCCCAACAACGTCGAGATGGAGATCACCGAGTCGATCCTCCTCGACGACGTCGACCGGTCGATCATGGTCCTCGAGAAGTTGAAGGCGCTCGGTCTCAAGCTGTCGCTCGACGACTTCGGCACCGGCTACTCGTCGCTCACCTACCTCCGCTCGTTCCCGATCGATGTGGTCAAGATCGACCGGAGCTTCGTCGACGGGATCGGCAACGATCGCGACAACGCGGCGATCGTCCGATCCGTCATCGACCTCGCGAGCACGCTCGGGTTGCAGTGCATCGCCGAAGGAGTCGAGACCGAGTCCGACCTCGCCGAGCTGCGGTCGCTCGGCTGTGACGTCGCTCAGGGCTTCCTCATCTCCAAGCCACTCTCGGAAGCCGACGCCGCCCGCCTGATCTCCTACGATCCGACGTGGTGAGTACCGGTCCCGAGCAACCCCCCGCAGCCCGCACCGCCCTCAGTCGTCCCGCCATCGTGGCGGCGGCGTTGCAACTCGTGTCCGAGCACGGGCTGGACGCGTTGTCGCTCCGTCGGTTGGCGAGTGACCTCGGCGTGACGGCACCGGCGCTCTACGCCCACGTCCGCGACAAGTCCGACCTCCTCGCCACGCTCGCGGAGACGGGCTTCCGTGAGCTGCTCGATCGGTACGCGGCGATCGCCACCGACGACCCGATCGACCGGATTCGCCAGCAGTGCCTCATCTACGTGGACATGGCCCTGGCCAATCCGGGGCTGTTCCAGGCGATGTTCATGTTCCCGCCCCAGGCGCTCGAGCTGCCGAACCCCCGTACGGAACTCGCCGCCGCGACCGAAGCGTTCGAACAACCGACCAAGGCCATCGCCGACGCGATCGCGACCGGTGCGATCCACCCCGATCACGACCCGTTCGTCACCGCGCTGACGCTGTGGACGGTGACCCACGGGTTGGCGCAGGTGCTCCTCCTGGGCGTCTCCGCCGATGCCGACGCCCGCCGGGACCTGCAGGAGGCCGTGCTGGGCGCGACCTTCCGGGGCCTCGCCCTGCCACCCGCCTGATCGATCAGACGGGAACGACGCAGTTCCGGCCGGTGGTCTTGGCCAGGTACATCGCCTCGTCGGCGCGTTGGATTGCGTCGAGCATGGCCTCGTGCCACACGCGGTATTCGGTGACTCCGATGCTGACGCTCAGGTTGATCGGGCCGTCGGGGTGATCGATGGGGGCCTCGGTCACGGCAACCCGGAGACGTTCGGCGACATGGTGTGCGAGCGCGCTGTTCGCGCCGGGCATGACGACGGCGAATTCCTCACCACCGACTCGCCCGACGACGTCGTCGGCGCGGAGGTGTTGCCTGCACGTGGCGGCGATGCGGCGGAGCGCTTCGTCGCCGGCGTGGTGACCGAACCGGTCGTTGACCGCCTTGAACTCGTCTGCGTCGATCACGAGGATCGAAACGGGGAGGTTGGTGCGGCGCGCCCGCACCGCTTCACGCTCGGCGAGTTCGTAGAAGGCTCGACGGTTGAGCAGGTCGGTGAGCGCATCGTGGGTCGCCATCCAGGTCAGCTCGTCCTCGAGGACGCGTCGTCGTCCGATCTCCTCGACGAGGAGGTCGTTCGAGGTCCGGGCGTTACGCAACGACAGGAACTCCTCCCGCCGGGCGCGTTGGAGCTGGTTGGCGCTCATGGCCCCGATGACGAGGAACGACACGAGGGTCAACGCCGAGGGAATCTGACGACTCAGCGGGCTGTCGACCAACGTGACGGCGAGGCCGAGATCGATGACGACGGTGGCGACGGAGATGGCGAACGCGGCCGGAAAGCGATTCGGCACGAGCAGGAACATCGCGACGATGGTCACCGAGATCCCGAGGTTGTTGACCTCGGTTTCCTCGGGCCGGAACGCCATGACCACGAAGAGCACCGCGAGGACGGCCGACTCGAGGGTCGACACGAACTTCCAGGAAAGGCTGCGGACCGGATTCCGGCGGACGGCCATGGCGAAGAGGACCGAGGCCAGCAGGACCAAGGAGCGGAGGGCGAGCAACAGGACGAAGTGGGAACCGAACCCGAGCCGGGTGAAGTCCGACACGGTGAACACGAAGCAGCTCGATGCACCGACCACGGAGGTGGAGATGGCCCGGCGGGCGGTCGAGTCGAGGTGATGCAGCTGGAACTCACGCTCGAGTGCGGGGTCGACGAACTCGGCACTCATGACGCCGATGGCGTCGTCCCGGTCGGGTTCGAGGACGGAATCGCCGCCCGCGAGGCCTTCGCTCACCCCATCTGTTTCGACGTGAACGACCGGCAACTGTTGGGTTGGGGCGCTCCCCGACCACAAATAAGCCGTTCAGCTCAGTCGATGAAGGACGCCAGCGCCTCGGACCGTTCGCACTCGATCACTCCGGGCTCGACGGCCACGGCGGAGAGCCATTCGGGGCGGACGACGGCGGCGACGACCACCGGGTCGGGCACCGGGGCCGACTCGAACGCGAACCGCACGTAGTTCAGGGCGTAGTCCGGAGGCCGGACATCGCGGGCCAACTCGACCATGGCGAACGGGTCGGGGGTCTCGCCGTGACCGAACCGGGGGAACACGACGAACGGTGAGCCCGGCTGGATCCCGCCTCCGGCGATGCCCGGACCGTCGCAGATGATCACGCCGTGTACCCGTGCGGCACGGGCGCCGGCGAGCAGGAGGCCGACGTACCCGCCCAGACCGCGTCCGACCACGGTGGCCTCGCCGAGGTGCTCGAGCGCCGCATCAGCGTCGCCGAGGAGCATCTCCGCGGTGTATCCGCCACCGCGGGGAAGGGTCGAGCGGCCATGCCCGGTGAAGTCGAGGCCCCACACGGGACCGGGCCACGGAGCGACCCAGTCGGGTGCGACGGTCGGCGCGCGCTCACCGAGCCCGTGCAAGAGGAGGAGCGCCCGGCCCTCGCCCTCGCGGAGGCACTGGAGCGCCAGGTCGCTCCGGCCGTGCCGGACCCAGGCCGTAGGCTCGCTGTCGGTGCCGCTCATTCCGGCGCACCGACGAAATCGATCACCATGTCGGCGATGAGTTGGGGCTGCTCGATGTGCATGAAGTGGCCGATACCTTCGAGCTGCTCGAAGTGTGCGCCGGGCGGGAGGTAGGGGAGAACGTCGTTGGGGCGCGTGCCCCACCCCATCACCTCGAGCTCGAGGCCGAGCACTGCCAGGAACGGCATGGACAGGCCGGGGAGCCGCAACATCGACCATTCCGGCCGCCACGGGCCGAATCCGCCCATCCGAAGGGTGGGGTCGATGCGCCAGCGCCAGCCGTCGCCGTCGTGACGACCACCGACGGTGACGAGGTAGCGCAGCCAGTCGTGATCGAGCCGGGTGTTCATCCGCCCCCGCCGGGTGGCGAGCTCGTCGATCGTCCCCGGACGACGCTGTTTGTCCGAGACACGCCGACGGTGATCGAGCCAAGCACCCAGCTCCTGCGCCAGCATTCTCGTGCGTTCGTGCTCCGCGATGTCGGGCATGGAGCGGCGCGACGGAAGGCCGTCCAAGTTCACGAGATGTGTGAACCGATGGGGAAATGCCTCGGCCAACTGAAGGGTGAGTGCGCCCCCTTTGGAATGGCCCAACATCGGAAGTGGAGCGGGCCCGATCGACTCGAGCACCGTCGCGGCATCGCGGAGGTCGGCCTCCCAGCTGTAGAGGTCGGCCCATGCCGAGTGCCCGTGGCCTCGATGGTCCCAACTGACGACGCGCCACCCTTGGGCCACGAGCAGTGGGGCGAACACATTGAGGGTCTCGGCGAAGTCGAAGCCGCCGTGGGCGAACAGCAGCGGGGGCGCCGACGGGTCGCCCCACTCCACCTTGGAGATCGCCACGCCGGCTGCGTCGAGGGTCTCGCGGCGGTCGGGCCGCTTCGCCCCCGGATAGTGGACGACCTCGATGTCGTCTGTCACGATCCCCGTTCCGAGAGCGCCGGCACGAACCGACGATTCATCGGATTCGCTCGTGGTCACACGGCCAATCTAGGTCGATCGGCCCGGGCCTGATGACCCACGCCCGCCGAGGACTACCCAGCGCACGGTCGCGCCGTACAACAGATAGTATGAAAGCGGGCTCCCTCGCCCGTTGAGTGCCAAATTTCCGCAGGGTTCGCCCGTGCGGGACAACCCTGTGTTCCTCCGCCACCAGCGGCGGGACCTGCGAGGAAGCCATGCCCGAGCACGGGAAGTCGATTCTGAACCCGTCGGCCACCAGTCCGTCGAGCCCGAACGAGTTCGGCGCGCGTTCGCGCGCCACCGCGCCCGTCCCGAGCTCGGTCGACATGGTGGCCGCACTTCGGGCACTTCCCTTCGGCGGCGTCGACGAGACGGCCCGCAACCTCGACGTCTCCCCGCAGATCCAGGCCACCATCTCCCCGGTCATCAACGCGTTCCGGTGGGCCGCCGTCATGTACGGCATGATTTTCGGTGCCGCCGCGGCGTTCAAGGGCTCCTACAGCGTCGTCGCCACGTTGTCGGTCTGCCTGTTCCTCACGTGTTGGCGCACCATGATCCCGATCCGGCTCGGATCGCGGGTCCGGCTCGATCGTGTGGTCGCGCTGACCGATGTGCTCATCTTGGGCCTGGCCGTCGGCGCCTCCGGTGGGCCGGTGTCGCCGTTCGTGTTCTGCGTGATGGCCGGCATCGCCGTCGCCGCGTTCGGTTGGGGGTACCTCGACGGCGCCCTCGCGTTCGTCATCGGCTGGGCGGCCATGATCGTCGGTCACGCCATCCATCCGGCCGGCGAGACGGTCACCCTCGACCGGGCGGTGGGCCTGCTCCTCGGCTCCATGGTGTTGGTGGCGCTCGGTTCCGCCTTCCTCCGCACGCGACTGATCGAGGCCGAGGAACGTCGCCGTCGGCTCGCCGGCCAGGTCGACACACTCGCCGAGACCAACGACCTGCTCACGATGCTCAATGCCGTTGCCCGCACCCTGCCGACGAGCCTCAACCAGCGCGAGGCGATCGACGCCGCCCGTCAGCAGGTCATCGACACGTTCCGCAGCAACGTCATCTGCCTCCTCGAGTACGACGAGGCGCACGACGAGTGGATCCCGAAGCTGACCGAGGGGTGTGCGGTCAAGCCCACGTCGTCGGTCGACGAGTTGCCGGTGCACCTGCGCCAGGCGATGGACAGCCGCGAGCCGTGGCTCGTTCCCGACCTCACCGCCGGGTCGCTTCCCGGCATCTCTCCCACGTCGGGGTCGGGGCTCTACACGAAGCTCGAGTCACGCGGCCGGGTCGTGGGTGTGCTCGGCATCGAACACGCAACCCCCGGTCAGTACCGCGATCGCGACCGTCGTCTGCTCTTGGGTATGGCCGACGTCGTGGCGCTCACGCTCGACAACGCCCGCTGGTTCGGCCGCCTCCGATCGCTCGGGGCCGAGGGTGAGCGCGCCCGCATCGCCCGCGACCTGCACGACCGACTCGGGCAGTGGCTCACCTACATCAGTTTCGAACTCGAGCGCTTCATCTCGACCGACGGCAGCGGATTCGTGCAACTCACCCAGCTGTACGCGGACGTGCAGACGGCGCTCGGCGAGTTGCGCGAGACGTTGCGTCAGCTCCGCAGTGGCATCACCGAGGATCGCCCACTCTCGATGGTGGGCAAGGAACTCGTCGACCGGTACGCCGGGCGCACCGGGCTCGAGGTGACGTTCAGGGTCACGAACCCGACGGAGAAGATGCCGGTCCCGGTCGAGAACGAGCTGCTGCGTATCCTCCAAGAGGCATTGAACAACGTCGACAAGCACGCGAAGGCGAGCCGGGTCGACGTCACGTGGGCAGTCGATGCCGGGACCGCCAGCCTGGTCATCGCAGACAACGGACGGGGCTTCGACGCCGCCAAGGGGGTCCGCGACAGTGCGTACGGCCTGGTCGGCATGCGCGAACGCGTCGACGTGATCGGAGGGCGCATCGCAATCGAGAGCGCCGTCCAACAAGGAACCACTGTTTCAGTGAGTGTCGGAGCCATTCCGGTGGCGAAAGAAGGATGACATGTTGAAGATCCTGCTAGCAGACGATCATCAGATCCTGCGCGAAGGCATCCGGCGTGGTCTGGAGGGGGCCGGCGAGTCGGTCGTCGGGGAGGCGTCAGACGGCGAGGAGGCCATCGAGCTCGCCCGGTCCACCAACCCCGACATCGTGCTGATGGACCTCTCGATGCCGGTCCTCGACGGGGTCGAGGCGACACGGCGCATTGCCACCGAGCTCCCCGACGTCCGGGTGCTCGTCCTCACGATGCACGACGATCCGGGCCGCACCCGAGCGGCCATCGCTGCGGGCGCATCGGGCTACCTCACGAAAGGCACGTCATTCGCCGAGGTGCTGCAGACGATTCGACTCGTGGCATCGGGCGAGACGTTCCTCAGCCCGGCGCTGGCCGTTTCGATGCTGCGCGCTGCCGAGGACGCCGCGGCGACCGAGGACCTCCTGAGCGAACGCCAGGTGGAGATCCTGCAGAAGGTCGCCAACGGCTACGGAACCAAGCAGGTCGCCCGCGATCTGGGCATCACCCAGAAGACGGTGCACAACCACCTCAATGCCATCTACCGCAAGCTCGACACGCAGAGCCTGACCCACGCCGTGCTCAGCGCGGTCCGGCTTGGCATCATTCATCTCGACCAGAACTGACGACTTCCCGCTCCAGGCCGGGTGAAGGACCACAAGGATGAGGGCTTCCACCGCCACTCGTGGCGTGATCATGCTGTTGCAGGGCCTCTTGTCCTTCCGCGTCGTCATGGCCCTCGCCACCTCCGCGTCGGTGACAGCTGCGGTCGCGGGCCCGATGGCGTACCAGGCCACGAAGGCGCGTGACGAGGTCGTCGCAGCGGCGCCGACGACCACGACCACCACCACCGTGCCGACGCTCGATCCGCCGCCGCGGTCGGTGCCGAACGCGGTCACCAGCACGACGAGCACAACAACCACGACGACGACCACGACCACGACCACGATCGCCGGCCAGCCCGCTCCGACCACCACAACGCCGGCGATCACCGCCACGGGCCTGTTCTCGAGCGTGTACTCCGACCATCGCGAGCCCACGCCGCTCGACAAGAGTCGGGCCGGGGCTCGGGTGTGGATCTTCTACGACGGGCCCGGGGTCACGTCGGTGACCTACTGGGTCGATGACCCGACCGGCTCGGGCCGGCCGACGCGGGTCGCCGAGGGCCCCTTCGACCTCGATCCGGCCGGTACCGACTGGCGGGTCCAGTACGGGCTCGGCTCCCACACCGTGCTCGCCGAGGTCACGACGGTCGACGGCACGTTCCGGCGGCTCGCCACCTTCGACGTCTATCGCTGACCGAGACCGGACGACGTCGAGGCCGGCCGTCGCGACCGGGCTCTGACGACGGATCGACGCCGCAGGGTGGGGCCCGTACCATCGAGCCGGATCGAACGCCGACCTGAGGAGATGACATGGCCGAAGTGACCGGATTCGCGGCACCGGGGTTCGAACGAGTGCGCGATGCGTTCGCCGGCAATTTCGATGACCGCGGTGACGTCGGCGCGGCCGTCGCGCTGTACCGCGACGGTGAACTCGTCGTCGACCTGCACGGCGGCGTCACCGAAGCCGGCGGATCCACCCCGTACGGTCCCGATCACCTGCAGCTGGTGTTCTCCACCACGAAGGGCGCGACCGCCATCTGCGCCCACATCCTGGCCGATCGTGGACTCCTGGACTTCGACGCTCCGGTGTCGGAGTACTGGCCGGAGTTCAAGGCGCACGGCAAGGCCGATGCTCCCGTGGCCTGGCTGCTGTCGCACCGGATGGGTCTTGTCGACGTCGACCGTCCGATGACGTTCGAGCAGGCGATCGCCTGGGATCCGGTCGTCGAGGCGTTGGCCGATTCGGTTCCGCTGTGGGAGCCCGGCACGGACCGCGGCTATCACGCCGTGACCTACGGGTGGCTGGTGGGCGAGGTCATCCGCCGGGTCAGCGGCAAGTCGGTCGGCCAGTTCTTCGCCGACGAGGTGGCGGGGCCGCTCGGCCTCGACTTCTGGATCGGCCTGCCCACCGAGCAGTTCGACCGCGTGGTCCCACTTATCCCGCTCGGGCCGCCGCCCGGTGTGCATTTCGGTGATCCCGATGCCCCGCAGCCAGGCATGATCGAGATGCTGCAGATGCTCATGGGCGCCGACAGCCTCATCGCTCGGGCGCTCGCCGCTCCGGGTGGCGCCTTCACCGAGCAGGACGCGTGGAACACCCCTGAGGTGTGGCAGGCCGAGATCCCGGCGGCCAACGGCATCACCAACGCACCGTCGTTGGCCCGGATGTACGCAGCGACGGTGGGCGACGTCGAGGGCGTCCGGCTCTTCGGCGAGGACACCATGCGCAACGCCATCGAGATCCGAAGCTCCGGGCCCGACGCGGTGCTCGTGTTCGACATCCCGTTCGGGCTGGGCTTCATGCGCGACTCCGCCTTCGCGAAGTTCGGTTCGCCGTCGGCGTTCGGCCACTACGGCGCCGGGGGTTCGGTCGGGTTCGCCGACCACGAGCACGGCATCGGCTTCGGCTACGTCATGAACAAGATGGACCTCGGCATCGCCGGGGATCCCCGCACCGCGGCGCTGATCGACGCCGTCTACGCGTCGCTGTAGATGGCCGACATCCTCACCGAGTCCAAGCGGCGACGGACGTTCGCCATCATCAGTCATCCCGACGCCGGCAAGACGACCCTGACCGAGAAGTTCCTGCTGTACGGCGGCGCGCTCACCCAGGACGCGGGCGCAGTGAAGGCCCGCGCCGATCGCCGATCGGCAACGTCGGACTGGATGGCGCTCGAGCAACAGCGTGGCATCTCGATCACGTCGACGGTGCTGCAGTTCCCCTACCGCGACTGTGTCGTGAACCTGCTGGACACGCCGGGTCACCGGGACTTCTCCGAGGACACGTACCGGGTGCTGACCGCCGCCGACGCCGCGGTGATGGTGCTCGACGCTGCAAAGGGCATCGAGCCGCAGACCCTCAAGTTGTTCGAGGTCTGCCGCGACCGGGGCCTGCCGCTCCTCACGTTCATCAACAAGTGGGACCGTCCCGGCCGTGACGGCCTGGAGCTCCTCGACGAGATCGAGTCGATGATCGGCGTGCAGCCGACACCGGTCACGTGGCCGGTGGGATTCGCCGGCGACTTCCGGGGTGTGGTCGATCGTCGGACCGGCGAGTACACGCGGTTCACCCGGACCGCCCGTGGTTCGAAGATCGCTCCCGAGGAGGTCGTCGACGCGGAGCACGCCGCGTCCGAGGAGGGGGAAGCCTGGTCGACCGCGGTCGACGAGCTCGATCTGCTCGAGGGCCAGGCGCTCGACATGGAGACCTTCCTGGCGGGTAAGACCACGCCGACGTTCGTGGGGTCGGCCATGACCAACTTCGGTGTCGGCAAGCTGCTCGACGGTGTGATCGATCTGGTCCCCCCGCCCGGCCCGCGCCCGACGAAGGCCGGCACGATCCGGCCGCTCGAGGCGCCGTTCTCGGGCTTCGTGTTCAAGGTCGCGGCCAACATGGATCCGTCGCACCGTGACCGGATCGCGTTCGTCCGGGTGTGTTCGGGCCGGTTCGAGCGGGGCATGGTCGTGACCCACGACCGCACCGGCAAGCCGTTCGCGACGAAGTACGCCCACCAGGTGTTCGGCCAGGACCGCGAGACGGTCGAGGAGGCGTTCCCCGGCGACGTCGTCGGCCTGGTGAACGCCGGAGACGTCCGGGTCGGCGATTCGTTGTTCGAGTCCGAACCCGTCACGTTCCCCCAGATCCCGAGCTTCGCCCCCGAGCACTTCTCGATCGCTCGGGTGCGCGACACCGGTCGCTACAAGCAGTTCCGCAAAGGTGTCGCCCAACTCGACGAGGAGGGAGTGGTGCAGGTGCTCCGCTCTCCCGACACCGGCGACCAGGCACCCGTGCTCGCTGCGGTGGGCCCGATGCAGTTCGAGGTGGTCGCGTACCGGCTGGAGCACGAGTTCGGGGCGCCGATCGAGCTGGCCCCGACGGCGTACCGGGTCTGTCGGCGCACCGACGAGGAGGGCCGCGAGCGCCTGAAGGCGATGCGGGGCGTTGACGTGCTGGAGCGATCCGACGGCACGCTGCTCGCCCTGTTCGAGAGCACCTACTGGCTCGACCGCCTCATCTCCGAGGAACCCGACCTGTGCCTCGAGAAACTGGTGGCCGAGGGCGACCTCCACTACTGACGGTTTTCGGCCAGCTTCACCTCGGTGGCTCCGGAATTCTGTCGGCTCCGCCGACGAACGAACTGTCCTTCCGGGCGGCGGCCCGACTTCGTCGACCGCCGCGTGATCGCGACCACCATCACCCCTGGGTCCGCGGAACCCCGGCCGGGCCGAACTAGTTTTGGCGGCGGTCTGGGATGAAGGAGGGGCTGTCCGTGAGCGACGATGGCTTCACACCGCCGAGCCGGGAACGGTTCCGGCAAGAACGCCGAGCAGCACGGGCAGCGAAGCGCCGCTCGCGGATGGTCGGTGTCCCGGCCGTGTTCCTGGGCATCGGGCTCGTCGGTGCCGGCATGTACATGTGGTACGAGAACGACGTGAGCGATTCGCCCGTCGACGTGCAGGGCACGAGCGTCGAGCGCACCACGACGTCGACGACCACCTCGACGACGACGTCAACCACCACCACGACGTCGACCACGACCACCACGCTTCCGCCGACCACCCTCGCGCCCACCACCACGGCCAAACCGAAGCCGAAACCCAAGCCGACCACGTCGGTCGCACCGGTGGAGACGACCGCCGCGACCGTGCCCGTCACACCGACCTGACGTTCCCCGACGGGTCTCGCCGACGCTCCGCTACCCTCGGCGGATGCCCGTTCCGCGTGACCGCCGCCTTGGCGAAGATGTGCCGTTCCTGATCGTCGCCGCGTGAGCGGCGGCCGGTCCCGGACCCGCCTCCTGGCGCTGATCGCGCTTCCGACGGTGCTGCTGGCTGCGTGTGGTTCGGGCAAGGAGGCGTCCGACTCCACCACCACGACCAAGGGTGCACCGACCACGTCGACCGCCACGACAACGCCGGCCAAGGCGGCCGGTTCATCCGCGGGCGCTCCGACGTCGGCGAGCGCTCCTGAGGTCGGCGACTGCCTCGAGCCGATGACCCAGCCGATCGCAGGGAGCCACCAGCTGCCGGCCATCGTGCCGTGCGACGAGCCCCACGGTGGCGAGGTCGTCTCGGTGCTCGAGATCCCGGCGCCGACCGACGACACGTACCCCGGCTGGGGTCGCAACCTCGAGGGGGCCGACGAGCAGGTCAGCGCCTGCGAGGGGGATGGCGACGCTCCCGGCCAGCTGACCGAGTTCCTCGGGTCGGCCCCGCTGACGTTGACGGACGCTCAGGTGGCCAAGGGCGCGTTCGGGGCCTACGCGGTGACCGGCATCCAGTACGCGACGTTCATCCCCGGCCCGGCCGCGTGGCAGGCCGGCGAACGCTGGCTGGCCTGTTCGGCCGTGCTCAGCAACCGCCTCAAGGTTCCGTCGAGCTACACCGGCACGCTCAAGGGCGCGTTGGCGAAGCCCGGTTCGCTCGACGAGCAGTTCAGCTGGTGCAAACAGCAGCCGCCGGACTCGCGGGACACGTTCACCGTCGTACCGTGCAGCGAACCCCACAACTACGAGCAGTTGGCGTCGTACTCGGCGGGGTCCAACGACACGCAGTACCCCGGCGACGAGGCACTCGGCGCCCTGGCCGAGGAGCTGTGCCCGGCGCTCAGCTCCCAGGCGACCGGCAAACGCAGTGACGATCTACCCGACGGCATCGGACTCGGCTGGACGTACCCCCTCGAGTACGAGTGGTCGAACGGCGACCGCGCCGTGCGCTGCTTCGCCGTCACCGAGGACGGCGAGAGCACGGGCGGCATCGGAATGGGCACGGCAAAGCTCGCGAGCTGACGGCGATTTGCTCCCTGATCGGGAGACCGCTCGGCTCCCCGATCGGGGGGCCGACTCCGGCCCGGCGGAATTCGCCGACGACCCTCGACGTTGTTGCCCCGGATGGACGACCCGACCGAGCGACTGATCACCCCGACGTTCATCGCGATCACCCTGTCGACGTTCGCGTACTTCATGTCGCTCGGGTCGCTGCTCCCGACACTGCCCCGGTTCATCGAGGAGGAGCTCGGCGGAAGCAGTGTCGCCGTCGGGTTCGGCATCGGTACGTTCGCGATTGCCGCCGCGATCCTGCGGCCGTTCGCCGGTCGGCTCGGCGACCTGCGAGGCCGGCGCATCCTCATCGTCGGAGGCTCGTTCCTCGTCGGCATCTCGGTGTTGGGGTACACCTTCGTCGACTCGCTCACGACGCTCCTCGTGCTGCGGTTCGTGACCGGGGTCGGCGAGGCGGCGATGTGGGTGGGCGCGGCGACGGCCATCCAGGACATGGCACCCGAAGCTCGTCGTGGTGAGGCAGCGTCGTACTTCTCGGTCGCCCTGTACGCCGGTCTGGCGTTCGGCCCGCTCGTCGGCGAAGCACTGGTCGACGGGCACGACTATCAGCCGTTGTTCATCGCGTCCGGCATCTCGGCACTCATCGCCAGCGCACTCGGGTTCTTCACCCCGTCGGCTGCGCCGGCCGACCCCCAGCCATTCCGGCTGTTCCACCCTGCGGCCGTCGCGCCGGGAGGCATCCTGCTCCTGGGCCTGCTCCCCTTCGTCGGGTTCAGCACCTACGTCTCGTTGTACGGCCCGAAGATCGGCATCGACGACGTCGCTCCCCTGCTCTTGTTGTACGGCGGGCTGGTGCTCGTGATCCGCATCGTCGCGGCCAAGGCACCCGACCGGCTCGGTTGGCGGCGGGCGTCGACGATCGCGCTGTGCCTGCTCGGCGGTGCCGGGGCGATCATGGCGGCGTGGGGTGCCGCGCCGGGGTTGTGGATCGCCACGTTCGGCCTCGCGCTCGGCATGTCGTTGCTGTTCCCAGCCCTCATGTCCGCCGTCGTGGCGGACGTGCCGGAGAACGAGCGGGGCCAGGCCGTCGGCACGTTCTCGCTCGCGTTCGACCTGGCCAATGGCCTGGGCCCGGTGCTGCTCGGTGCCGTCGTTGCGATCTCGTCGTACCGCCCGGCTTTTTCCGTCGCCGCAGTCGGTGCGTTCGCCGGGCTGCTCCTCGTGAGCCGGATGGCGGGCCAGACCGCCGCGCTCACGTCCGCGGGAATCCCCCACGGTTCAACGGTGGAGGATTCCGTCCACCCCCCGAGCTGATCTCGCCACGGTTCGACCGTGGAGGGTCAGCGTCAGCCGATCCCGTTCTTGTGGATGCGCTCGACCTCGATCTTGAGGATCACACGACCCTCGGGGCCGATCGGGTTGCCGTAGGGCGCACCCATGTACTTCTGGGAGAGCTCGTCGATGTGGGCGCGGGCCTCGTCGCCAGCGGCCGTGCCAACGACCTTCCCGCGGGCCTCGACGTACTGGTACGGGTTGTCGTTGTTGAAGACGCAGACGGTGACCCGCGGGTCGGCCTCGACGTTGCGGAACTTCTGACGACCGGCCTCGGTGTTGATGAGGACGTGCTCGTCGTCGGCGCCGACCCACATGATCTGGGTCTGCGGGTGGCCGCTCGGGAGGATGGTGGTCAGCGCGGCGAAATTCTTGCCCTGCGCGAGCGCCTTGAGGTCTGCGTCGATCGTCATGTGACCGAAGCTACTGCCGCTCGGAGGGGATCTCGGTCGCGGTGGTTGCCGATGACCCGATACGATGACCGATGCCCGTTCGCGGGGGTGTAGCTCAGTTGGCTAGAGCACCTGCTTTGCAAGCAGGGGGTCGTGGGTTCGAGTCCCATCTCCTCCACCAAGCGTGGCGCAGGTTCCCGGTGCCGATTCCGTCCGAACCTGACGACGTGCTCCGATGAACCGCGTCAGGCAGGATCGGGGCCGCTGACCACGGTGAACGAGGTGAGCTTGGAACCGGCGGCCTGCGGGCCCGACGGGAGGTACTCGAAGTCGGTCGCCCGAACGACCGCGTTCCAACCGCCCAGGGGCGCGTCGGCGGGCATCTGGCACCGCGCTACCACCGTCACGGCAGCGCCCGCCACGAACGGGTCGCGTTCGCACTCGAGGTACCGCTGCACCTCGAGCACCCCGGGTTCACCGGTGTAGAGGCCGAAGTCGACGCTCTGTACGGACTTGTCGTCGGTGACCACCGCAGTCATCGTGAACGCGTCACCAGCCATGATCGTCGTGGGCTCGACGACGACCGAATCCACCACCGGCGGCCGCCACCCAGCCGGAGCCGGCTCGGGACATCCCGTCGCCGTGATCGACAACCCGGCCAAGATCGGAATCAGCACCCATCGCTTCATCGGAGCCCCCTCCACACCGAACGAACGTCCGGCGTCGGCCGACCGTACCGCACGTTCGGCCGGCTCCCTCACCTGCTGACGTACAGCGCGAGATGCTCGCCGGTGAGGGTCTTCTTCTTCGCCGCGACGAGATCGGCGGGCGTGCCCTCGAACACGACCTTGCCGCCGTCGTGGCCGGCCCCCGGACCGAGGTCGATGATCCAGTCCGCGTGCGCCATGACCGCCTGATGGTGCTCGATCACGATCACCGACTTGCCGGAGTCGACCAGCCGATCGAGGAGCCCGAGCAGCTGCTCGACATCGGCGAGATGGAGGCCGGTGGTCGGCTCGTCGAGGACGTACACCCCGCCCTGCTCCGCCATGTGCATCGCGAGCTTGAGGCGCTGACGCTCACCACCCGACAGCGTGGTCAGCGGCTGGCCCAGGCTGATGTACCCCAACCCGACGTCGTTGAGGTGCACGAGCAGCTTGTGCGCCGGGGGCACCGATGAGTCGCCGGGCCCGAAGAACTCGAGCGCCTCGCTCATCGGCATCGACAGCACCTCGCTGATGTCCTTGCCGCCGAGCTTGTAGTCGAGCACGGAAGCGTCGAAGCGCTTGCCCTCGCACACCTCGCATGGACTCTCGACGGTCGCCATCACCCCGAGCTCGGTGTAGATCACACCGGCGCCATTGCAGTTGGGACATGCACCCTCGGAGTTGGCGCTGAACAGCGCCGGCTTCACACCGTTGGCTTTGGCGAACGCCTTGCGGATCGGCTCCAACAGGCCGGTATAGGTCGCCGGGTTGCTGCGACGCGACCCCTTGATCGCGCCCTGGTCGATCGACACGACACCCTCACGTCCGCCCACCGAACCGTGGATCAACGAGCTCTTGCCCGACCCGGCCACACCGGTCACGACCACGAGCACGCCGAGCGGGATGTCGACGTCGACGTCCTGCAGGTTGTTCGCGTTCGCACTGCGGATCCGCAGCGCCTCGCTGGACGTGCGAACCGTGTCCTTGATCGACGCGCGGTCGTCGAGGTGACGGCCCGTCAGGGTGTCGCTCGCCCGGAGACCCTCGACCGTGCCCTCGAACACGATCTCGCCTCCAGCGCTGCCTGCGCGAGGACCGAGGTCGACGACATGGTCCGCAATCGCGATCGCCTCGGGCTTGTGCTCGACGACCAACACGGTGTTGCCCTTGTCGCGGAGCTGGAGCAACAGCTCGTTCATGCGGGCGATGTCGTGAGGGTGCAGCCCGATCGTCGGCTCGTCGAACACGTAGGTCACGTCGGTGAGCGACGACCCCAGGTGGCGGATCATCTTGGTGCGCTGCGCCTCACCACCCGACAACGTGCCCGCCGGTCGATCGAGGCTCAGGTAGCCGAGACCGATCGAGACGAAGGAGTCGAGCGTCTGACCGAGGTTCTCGAGCAGCGGCCCGACCGACGGCTCGTCGAGCCCGCGCACCCATTCGGCGAGATCGCTGATCTGCATCGCACAGCAGTCCGCGATGTTGATGCCCGCGATCTTCGACGAGCGCGCCCCGGCCGTCAGCCGAGTGCCCTCGCACTCCGGGCACGTCGTGAACACGACGGCACGATCGACGAACGCCCCGATGTGGGGCTGCATCGCCTCGCGGTCCTTCGACAGGAACGACTTCTGGATCTGCGGGATCAGGCCGAGGAACGTGAGATTGATGCCCTCGACCTTGATCTTGGTCGCCTCCTGGTAGAGGAGGGCGTCGAGCTCCTTCCTCGTGAACTTCTTGATCGGCTTGTCGCAGTCGAAGAGCCCACAGCCGTTGAAGATGCGGCCGTACCAGCCGTCCATGCTGTAGCCCGGAATGGTGATCGCGCCCTCGTTGATCGACTTGTTCTCGTCGTAGAGCGCAGTCAGATCGAAGTCGCTCACCGACCCCCGGCCGTCGCACCGGGGACACATGCCGCCCGTGATGGAGAAGCTCTCCTTCTGGCGGAC
>ENA-UPSM01000675-UPSM01000675.1-activated-sludge-metagenome-genome-assembly--contig:-NODE-675-length-47655-cov-7.290777_pt1 | contig 47655 bp, 47 predicted proteins | sample MGYA00238181_ERZ773283 | MGnify/ENA primary metagenome ERZ773283 (study PRJEB29023, sample SAMN05720199) | activated sludge metagenome | isolation source: Anaerobic digester | place: Japan... | reverse complement strand
GATCAAGGCGGCGAAGGCACTGCGCGTCTGGGTGGCCAGGGTGGCGAAGGTAAGCAGGAGCAACGCCGCGGCGAAAATGATTTTTCCTGCCGGAGGGTTATTTTCCAGCAGGGAAAAAAGACACAACAGTGCGGAATATACTGTTAGTACACCAATAACGTTCGTCGGTATCTCCCAGGGCATGCGATAGCCGAGCTTCATGGCAAGAGGATTGCCCAGTAACAGGTAAAAGTCGAACATTGTAACGGCGGCGTAGATGGACGTCGAGGCGATGATGATGGCACTTAGGAGGCGCAGGTGCAGTTCTGTGGGGAAGACATTGACGAGGAGGTAGAATATGACCAGATATTTGAAGAGATGTGCATAGATATCGTGGCTGCTGTTACGTACGTCGAGGGCGGTAACCAGACCGAAGACAGCCCAGGCGAGGAACATTGCCAGCGGAATGGTGAAGGGGTTGTTCAGGGAGGGTCTTATTTGCTTTTTCGCCGTCAGTATAAGGAAGAGGGCAAAAGAAGAGTAAAAGGCAATCTCCTCCACGGCGGTCAGTCGTGGAAAAGGGTTGAAAAAGATCAGTACGCCCACGAGTATAGTCAGACCCTTTCGGAGGTAATCCCCATAACTGAAGGCTTCCCCCCAGGTGGCGAGGCGTCGGTATGCGCTTGGGCGTATGGTTGTCAAATTCCTGTCCTGTCCCGCAAGATGGCAACATTTATTGATTCTTTTCCTACTAACATAGTCGCCGATAAAATTCATTATTTTAATGCCTAAGCAGTTGTGATATGGCGAAATCATGCTACCGGATATCTCCTATCTGATCTTGAATTATAACCCTGCCGGCGAGTCAATGGCCCGGGATGTCCTGGCGGACACCCTGGCGGCGTTCTATGAACGAAAAAGCAGAAACCTGCGCGCCGAGGTCTTTCTGTTCGATCAGGGCTCGCCTGATTTTCACCAGGCCTGGCTGCTGGAGCGACAAAAACAATACGGCTTTTCCTTAATTCTCCTTAACCGTAATATCGGCATCAGCAGGGCCCTCAACCTCTTTGTCCGGATGTGCAAGTCCCCGGTAGTCGCCCTGATTACCTCCGATGTCGTCATTACGACCGGGATGGATGAGGATTTATATGAGATCGTGCAGATACCGGAGGTGTATCAGGCTACCCCTTATACCGACAAGAGCGATTTGGAATATCAGATCTGGCATCCCGGTGGGGAGTACGGTGCAGACCATCCAAATCTGGAGGGTTTGAAAAAGGCCAGAGGATCTATACTTCGGCGCTTCTTCGGCAGCGCTGAGCAGCGCTACCTGAGATATATCGGGACGGAATTCAACGTCATGTTTTGGCGCCGGTCCATATTTGAGCAGGTCGGTTATTTCGACGAATCATGGAAGGCGGCATACGAGAACAATGATTTCTCTCTCCGGTGTTTCCTGGCCGGTGGCTGCACCGCTCTGTCTCTGGGTTCTTTTGTTTGGCACTTCCACAAGGTGACGGAAAAAAACCGATCCCGGGAGCAGACCTATGAAGGCTATGTGGATAACTGGCGGGAGGAGATGAAGAGACGTTGGGATGATAAATGGACAAGGATTGAAGATTACATCGATATATACAAACCACTCGGAAAAAAGACGATCGCCGATTTTCCGGAGCTGTCCGCCCGTTTTCAGGGCAATATCTATCTGCCATTTGAACAGCCCATAGGATATGATTGATAATTTACAGGTGCGGGGACGGAGACGATGTTGAAAGGTTATTGGGATTTACGGGATACGCCCCAAGGGGCCTTGAGCAGATCCCTGACGGCGGTGAGCCGCCGGGCCATGAACAGGACCGATATTTGCGATCATCTGGAGATGTTGTTTGTGGAATGCCTCGCCATTCCGGCGGCCCTGATCGTGGAGCTCGGGTGCGGGGACGGAGAATCGACCTATGTTTTAGAGCGGGTTGCCAAGCTATGGGATGCCGCACTCGTTAGCGTGGATATAGAGGACCGGGCTGATGTAGGTAGCTACTCCCGGCGCCGTTTCGTAAAAAAGGACGATGTCGCCTTCGCTGCGGAATTTTCCGGCTGGTGCGCCGCCCAAGGGTTGCCAGAGAAGATCGACATCCTCTTCATCGATACGAGTCATTTGTATGAACACACCCGGGAGGAGATTGCCGCCTGGTTTCCACATCTGAACCCGCGGTGCAAAGTGGTCTTCCACGACACCCATCTGGAGGAGGTCTTTACCAGAAAAGATGGGACGACGGGTCGGGGTTGGGACAATGAGCGGGGGGTGATAAGAGCCATCGAGGATTATTTCGGCGTCGACTTCGACGAAACCCAGGACTTTCTTAAGGAGCGAAACGGATGGCTGATCCGTCACTGGCGACACTGCAACGGCTTGATGATCATGGACCGCTATGACTGATGAATTCCTTATTCAATAGCAGCAGTCGGGTCCCCTTGGCTGTAGCCATCATCACCAAGGACGAAGCGGCGAATCTTCCCTGCTGTCTGCAGAGCGTCGCCTTTGCCGCTCAGATCGTTGTCGTCGATTCAGGAAGCACGGACAATACCCTACAAATTGCCCGGGACTTCGGCTGCGATGTTTATGAGGAACCGTGGCGGGGAGGCTTCGGCGCCCAGAAACAGTTTGCCATCGATAAGTGTAGACAGCCCTGGATCCTTGTTCTGGACGCCGACGAACGGATTCCGGCAGAGACGATGGCGGCGATCACCGAGATCGTTGTTGCCGGTGAAACGCAAGACCGCGGCGGAACCTCGGCAACCGATGGTTCCGGTCTTCCAGCCGGATACAGCTTTCCCCGGAAGAACTTTTTCCAGGGGAGATGGATCCGGCATGCCGGCTGGTGGCCAGACCGGTTGACCCGCCTTTTCCGCCGGGGATACGGGCGAATGTCGCCGGCGGCGGTTCATGAAGGGGTGGAGGTGAACGGGTTCGTGGCTGCCCTGGACTGCCCAATTGAGCATTACACGGAAAGCGATTTGGGCAGAATCCTCGCCAAGATCGACCGGTATTCAACCTTAGGGGCACGGGAGGCCCGCGACGCCGGAAAGCAGGCGACGGTGGCCGGGGCGCTTTCCCGGGCGGTCTTGACCTTTTTTCATGGCTATGTACTGCGCCGGGGCTTTCTCGACGGTGCCCCCGGTCTGACCCTTGCCGTTACGGATGCAGTCAACAAGTTTTTCAAATACGCGAAATTGTCCGAGCTGGGACGTCGGGGCGGATATGGGGGTCAATAAGACAGCAGGAGGTCATAAAAAGAGAACGCTACAGAACGGTTTGCGAGGATAGTAATAGTGGACCTGTCGATCGTCATTGTCAACTGGAACACCAGGAAACTCCTCAGGAATTGTCTCGAGTCGGTGGTAAGGACGGTCCACGGCCTGACCTATGAAATCATTGTCGTCGATAATGCGTCCACCGACGATAGTGTGGCCATGCTTCAGGCAGAATATCCCCAGGCAAGGGTTATCGCCAACGAACGCAACCGGGGTTTCGGCGCCGCCAACAACCAGGCCTTTGCCGTGATGACGGGGCGCTACGCCCTTCTGCTGAATACCGATGCAGTGTTGACGGATAATGCCGTGGGAGAGATGTTCTCTTTTATGGAAAATCATCTTGAGGCCGGGATGTGCTGCGGACAACTCCTCAACGCCGACGGCAGCAAGCAGAACTCCATTGCCTCCTTTCCCTCTCTGCTGACCCTGCTGACCAACATGTCCCTCCTCGAATATCTGTTTCCCGGAAAATATCCCAGTAAACGTTATGCACACGCCGGTCCCATTGCGGTGGATTCCGGTGTCGGGGCTTGTCTCATGGTGCGCAGGGCCGCCATGGATGCCGTGGGCTGGTTTGATGAACGGTACTTTTTCTTTTTCGAAGAGACAGACTGGGCTTACCGGATGCAGCGAGGTGGCTGGAAAGTATACCATGTTCCGACCGCCCGCATCTATCATCTCCAGGGGCAGAGCATCGGCCCCGAGATTGGATCGCGGGTTGAGTTTTACCGAGCCCGGTATCAGTTTTTCCAGAAATGGTATTCCCCTTCCTATTATGCCCTTATCAGGGGTGTGATCTTCGGAAGGCTCCTGGTGAACTGGTTTCTAACCGCCCTTGCCCATATCCTCGTTATCGGCCTTTCCCAGCGTCACCGGCGGAAACTGGCCGTCTATAATGCACTGATCCGCTGGCATTTTCAACCGGGACTGTTCCCGCCCCTGTCTTCATAATTAATCGTCGGCATTGACCTGAAAACCCAACGAACCGGAAATCTGAAGATGAATACTCTGAAGGCGAAATAATTTATCCAAATAATGCTTGACTTTATGTCGACCCTGGTTTAGTTACGGTCATGTTCATCAATTGAACGCAAAGGAGAAATCCCCAACAGGTGCCGTCCCCTGAGTCATTTACACCGGACAATGAAGACGTCCTAAAAATCCTCAAGGTTATAAAAGACGAACCGGCCCTCAGCCAGCGTGAACTTTCCTCGCGCCTCGGCATCTCTCTGGGCAAGGTCAATTACCTGATCAAGGCCTTGATCGGGAAGGGACTGGTCAAGGTCGATAGCTTCAAGAGCGCCAGCAACAAGATATCCTATCTCTATAAGCTGACCCCCAGCGGCATCGAGGAAAAGGCGCGGACGACCTATTACTTTCTGAGGCGCAAGCTCGAGGAGTATGACCGCCTGGAGCGGGAAATCCGGGATTTGCAACGGGAGATATCCATCCTAGAAGTAAAACGAGAGGCCAGTACAGGTAAGGACTTCAGACAATAGCTCCTTGCCATTGTTGCAAAAGGCCGATTTTCATGAATGTTTGGAAACCGGGAGAGGATTTTCAGGGAATCCAGAGAGCGGAGCTGTATCTGCCTGAAAGTTTCTCAGGAAGGGAGCGAAGAAATTGGATTGTATCCCGTGTTATTTAGAAATAATACGACTTCTGATTCGAGATGTTGCGGGAAAAACGATCGGTGAGAAAAACTGAGGAGAAGGGCACATAATCAATGATTCTAACGAAGAGGAAAATCCTGGTTACCGGTGCCGACGGATTTATCGGCTCCCATCTTACGGAGGAGCTTATTCGAAGCGGGAATGATGTCCGGGCCTTTGTCTTCTATAATTCCTTCAATAACTGGGGTTGGCTGGATTATGCAGCGTCGGAAATCAAAAACAATCTAGATGTCTTTGCCGGTGATGTCCGGGACCCTCATGGAGTCAAGGAGGCCATGAAGGGATGCGAGATGGTATTCCATCTGGCGGCCCTGATAGGCATCCCCTTTTCTTACCACTCTCCGAACAGCTACATCGATACGAACATAAAAGGGACGCTCAACATTGTTCAGGCGGCACGCGAACTTGGCCTAACAAGGATCGTGCATACCTCGACAAGTGAAGTCTATGGGACGGCACTGTTTGTCCCCATTACCGAGGATCACCCCCTGCAGGGACAATCACCCTATGCGGCCACTAAGATCGGCGCCGATCAATTGGCCATTTCTTTTTACCGTTCCTTCGGTACCCCTGTAAGCATCGTCCGGCCCTTCAATACCTATGGTCCACGGCAATCGGCACGAGCGGTGATTCCCTCGGTGATTACCCAGATTGCCAGTGGCAGAAGAAACATTAAGATCGGTGCCCTGCACCCGACCCGGGATTTCAACTATGTCAAAGATACGGTCAGGGGATTTATCGCTGTTGCCGGTACAGAGAAGTGCATCGGCGAGGTGGTTAACATCGGAAGCAACTACGAGATTTCCATAGGCGAGACCGTGAGACTCATCGCTGAGATAATGGATGTAGAGATTACTTTGGATACGGATAAGCAAAGGCTAAGGCCGGAGCGTAGTGAGGTTGAGCGGCTCTGGGCGGATAACGCCAAGGCCAGAGATTTGACGGGTTGGGAGCCGGCCTATGGTGGACGGGACGGATTCAAAAGGGGTTTGGCGGAAACCGCGGCATGGTTCAGGGATCCTGAACACTTAAATCAATACAAGCCAGGCACTTACAACATATGAGAGCTTCTTTCGATATTAACCTCATCGTCGCGGCCCTGAAGAAGGTAATACCTGGGGATAGAATACCCGTTGCCCTCCACGAGCCCTGCTTTGGCGGAAATGAATGGCGTTACCTCAAGGATTGTCTAGGCTCCACTTATGTTTCCTATGTCGGCGCGTACGTAACGAGATTTGAACAGATGCTGGCGGATTTTACCAGCGTCAAGAAGGCTGTGGCGGTAGTGAACGGAACGGCGGCCCTGCATATTGCCTTGAAATTATGCGGTGTTGAACCCGGAGACGAAGTGCTCGTGCCGGCCCTGACATTCGTAGCCACTGCCAATGCCGTTACTTACTGCGGAGCAGTTCCCCATTTTGTGGACAGTGAGGAAAGAACTCTAGGCCTCGATCCGGAAAAAATGAAGGATTATCTCCGGGATATCGCAGTAATAAATGCCTTCGGCAGTATCAACAGGCTTACAGGCAGACGAATCAAGGCTGTCATACCTATGCATGCCTTCGGTCACCCCGTGGATATCGATCCTCTTTTGGATATTTGTCGGGAATACAATATCGAAATGATTGAAGATGCAGCGGAATCACTTGGCTCTTATTACAAGGGCAGACACACGGGAAACTGGGGAAAGCTTTCCATCCTGAGTTTCAACGGCAACAAGACGATTACCACCGGCGGTGGCGGGGCGATTCTGACCAATGACGAGAGATTGGGAGGCCTGGCTAAGCATCTGACCTCAACGGCAAAGATTCCTCATGCCTGGGAGTACCGGCATGACCAAATCGGTTACAATTATCGTCTTCCCAATGTGAATGCCGCCCTGGGATGCGCACAGATGGAGCAATTGCCGAAATTCATCGCAAGGAAACGACGGTTGGCATCGTTATACCAGCTCGCCTTTCAAGGAATGGAGGGCGTTACGGTCTTTGCGGAGCAACCCTTTGCCAAAAGTAATTATTGGCTGAATGCTCTGCTTATCGCTGAATCTATATCGGACATGCGTGACGATATCCTCGCAATAACAAACAAAAACGGTATAATGACACGGCCTGCATGGACCCTTATGAATGAGTTGGCAATCTTTAAGGATTGCCCAGCCATGGACCTGGGGGTCGCCAAGAGTATCAGTAGGCGACTTGTGAATATCCCTAGCAGTGCTGTTCTCGGGGAAGAAGAAGGGGAAGATGATGCGGCGTAAAATATGTGTCCTTACGGGCACCCGTGCTGATTACGGGCACCTCTACTGGCTGCTTAAAGCCGTTCAGGAAGACGCCGAGCTGGAATTGCAGATTGTTGCCACCGGGATGCACCTTTCTCCGGAGTTCGGCCTAACCTATAAGACGATTGAAGCGGACGGCTTTTCCATCAATGAAAAGGTGGAAATTCTCCTTTCCAGCGACACCCCGGCAGCCATCGCCAAATCAACGGGCTTGGGTCTCATCTGCTTTGCTGATGTTTTGGCGCGTTTGGATCCGGATGTCCTTGTCGTCCTCGGCGACCGATTTGAAACCTTTGCCGCGGCACAGGCCGCCCTGGTCTTGAGGATTCCCATTGCCCATATTCATGGGGGGGAGACAACGGAAGGGGCCATCGACGAAGCCATGCGCCACAGTATTACCAAGATGGCGCATTTTCATTTTACTGCCGCCGAGCCCTACCGCCGGAGGGTGATTCAACTGGGAGAAGCGCCGGAGCGGGTGATGAATTACGGTGCCCCCGGTTTGGACAACATCCGTAAACTGACGCTCCTTGATCGGGAAAGCCTTGGAAGATCAATTGGCTTCCCCCTGTCTTCCCCATCATTCCTAGTGACGTACCATCCTGTCACCCTGAGCGACGAAGATCCGGCTAGATCCTTTCAAGAATTGTTGGCAGCTTTGGATCTATTTCCGGAGGCGAAGATAATTTTCACCAGTGCCAATGCCGATACGGCCGGACGCCGGATCAACCGGATGATCGAAAGATACGTCGAAAAACATCCCCAGCGGGCAAAAGCGTTTACATCTCTCGGGCAAATCCTCTATCTAAGTGCGGTAAAGAATGTGGATGTAATCCTGGGTAATTCTTCAAGCGGTCTTTTGGAGGCCCCGGCTCTGCATAGTGCAACGGTGAATGTGGGGGATCGCCAACGGGGACGTTTGAGGTCCCTTTCCGTCATCGACTGTGAGGAAAGAAAAGAGGCGATTGTCGCAGCTTTGCAAAAGGCATTGTCGCCCGGATTTAGGAATCTGTTGAAAGACGCCGCATCTCCCTACGGCGAGGGAGATGCGGCGTTCAAAATCAAGCAATATCTTAAACATGTATCTCTTCAGGAGTTGATGATGAAGAGATTTCATGATGTCGAATTCGATGCGAATGTTAGGTAAAAAGAGCGCGGAAGCTGTTTACATCATCGCGGAAGCCGGGGTGAATCATAATGGTGATCTGGAGTTGGCGCGGCGGCTTATCGACATTGCCGCCGATGCCGGAGCCGATGCGGTCAAATTCCAGACATTTCAGGCGGGCAAATTGACAAGCCGCCAGGCGCCAAAAGCGGCATATCAGAAACTGAACACCACGTCGGAAGAGACACAGTTCGAGATGCTCAGTAAACTGGAACTCAACGCGGTTGCCCACCGCCTGCTTATTGACCATTGTCGTCGCCGGGACATTCAGTTTTTATCCACGCCCTTTGATCCGGAAAGCATGGACCTCCTTGCCGGGACATTCGATTTGCCGGTGCTGAAGATACCTTCCGGGGAGATAACGAATGGCCCGTTTTTGCTGAAAGCCGCTCGCACCGGGAAAATACTTGTCCTTTCCACCGGAATGAGCACCCTGGGTGAGATCGAAACAGCTCTTGGAGTACTGGCGTTCGGTTATCTGGATGATAATGGCCAGCCATCGCCGGAGAAGATGCAACGCGCCTATTGCTCGGAAGCGGGTCAGGATGCCCTGGCGGCGAAGGTGACGCTCCTCCATTGCACGACTGAATATCCTGCGCCCTATGAAGAAGTGAATTTACGGGCCATGGTAACCATGCAACACGCTTTCGGATTGTCTGTCGGTCTTTCCGACCACACCCCCGGAATTGCCGTACCGGCGGCTGCGGTTGCCCTGGGAGCCGTTGTCATCGAGAAACACTTCACATTGGATAAAAATATGCCCGGTCCCGATCATAGTGCATCGCTGGCTCCCGATGAGCTTCGGGCAATGATTGCCTCCGTACGGCAAATCGAAAAAGCCTTGGGAGATGGAAGGAAAATTCCTTCTCCGGCGGAATTGAAGAATCGGGATGTCGCCAGAAAAAGTCTGGTAGCCGCATGTCCCATAAGTAAGGGCGAATCTTTCAGAGAAGACAATATCGCCATCAAACGTCCGGGGACCGGCTTGTCTCCCATGGCATACTGGTCGCTTCTGAACGGGGCAGCAAACAGATCCTATGAAAAAGACGATTTGATTGACACTTTAAACTGCATAGCACCTAATGTTGTTATTGAATCAAATGAATCAGAAAAGAAATGAATACGTTTGCCGGGGAAGAGAAGAGGGTTATTGTGATCGGTGCGGGAGGTCATGCCGGCGTTTTGATATCGACCCTGCAACTTTTAAACAGGGAGATAATCGGCATACTTGATCCTGATGAATCAAGGATCGGCAAGAGCGTTCTGGGGATCAACATCATCGGACCGGATGACCGAATATTCGATTACGATCCCGAAGCCATAGAAATTGTCAACGGCATCGGTTCCGTGTCCAAACCGGAAAGACGCCGGGACGTATACCGCAGGTTCAAGAGTGGAGGTTACTCATTTGCGACGGTAGTCCATCCGACGGCCACGATAGCGAGGGGTGTCGATATGGGCGAGGGGGTGCAGATAATGGCTGGGGCCGTAGTGCAATGTGGCTCGGTGATCGGCGAGAATGTCATCATCAACACCGGCGCCATCATAGACCATGATTGCGTCATCGGAGAGCACGTTCATGTGGCGCCCGGCGTTGTTGTTTCCGGGGAGGTTCATGTCGGCGCTTCGAGTCACATCGGGACGGGGGCAACGATAATTCAGGGAAGAACAATCGGGAGAGAGGCGTTAATCGGTGCCGGTTCCGTTGTAATCTCCGATATACCTCCGCGGAAAACCGCAATTGGGGTGCCGGCGCGAATTTTCGCGCGATGTATTGTCGCCAACCATAATCGGGTCGAAGAATCGAAATCATGAGAGACCTGATTCTAATTACTGCCCGGGGTGGCTCCAAAGGACTTCCGGGAAAAAATATCAGGCCCCTGAACGGTCGGCCTCTGATATATTACACCCTGGATGCGGCTTGTGCAGTTGCTGCTAAAGATAATATCTGTGTTTCCACAGATTCAGATGATATCATCCGTGTCGTCAATCAATACGGTATTGATGTTCCCTTTAAAAGACCCGCCGCTCTGGCTGCCGATACCTCCGGTTCCTATGAGGTCATCCTCCATGCCCTTAATTATTATGAACAGCAGGGGATCCGTTACGATCGCGTTATCCTTCTTCAACCAACCTCGCCCTTCCGAACCGGCGCCCATGTACGGGATGCTGTCGCCCTTTACGAGCCGGGCCTGGATATGGTCGTTTCCGTCAAGATCTCCAAGGCAAACCCGTATTTCAACCTCTTTGAGGAAAACAAAGATGGGTTGCTGACCCGCTCCAAAGGAGTTGGGAACGCAAGGCGTCAGGACTGCCCCGTCGCTTATGAATACAATGGCGCGATATATGTCATGAATGTTGAAAGTCTGAAAGTACGGCCGCATACCGAATTTTCAAAGATAAAAAAATACCTGATGAGCGAGCGTGATTCCCTTGATATCGATACAAAACTCGATTGGCTTGTTGCTGAAGCTATCCTTTCCGAAGAGGATGCTTTATGAATGTACGCATCATTCCCCGCCTAGACATCAAGGGGCCGAATCTTGTCAAAGGAATTCGTTTTGAAGGTTTGCGTGTGTTGGGCAAACCGGAAGATTTTGCCCGCTATTATTATGAACACGGAGCGGATGAAATGATCTATATGGATGTCGTTGCCAGTCTTTACGGCCGTAACAGTCTCTTGAAAATTGTCGAGAAGACGGCGCGCGATATTTTCATTCCCCTGACGGTGGGAGGCGGATTGCGCAGCATTGACGATATCCGAGCTGTTCTCCGGGCCGGCGCCGACAAGGTGTCTCTGAATACCGCTGCCATTGCCTCACCCGATTTGATCAGAGAGGCATCACGGACCTTCGGTTCGTCCACGATAGTGGTTTCCATAGAGGCGATCCATAAAGGGGATGGGACATACGAGGCGTATGTGAATTATGGTAGAGATCGAACCGCCGTGGATGTTTTCGAGTGGGCCCTTCGAGCGGAGGCATTGGGCGCAGGTGAACTGATGGTCTACTCAATTGACAGAGACGGCGTTGGAGACGGGTTTGATCTGGAGCTCACCCAACGTATCGCCACCGCCGTTTCCGTACCGGTAATCGCCGGAGGTGGGGCGGGAAGGATAACCGACGTCTATGATGCATTTACATGTGGAAAGGCGGAAGCCGTTGCCTTGGCTTCGATATTACATTACAATTTCGTGCGGAACATGAGAGATCTGGATGGTGATTATACCGCAGAGGGGAACATCGAATTCCTGAAGCGCGGTAAAATTCCCGCGAAAATACAGGACGCCTCTCTCGAGGATATAAAAGCATACCTGTCGGAGCATGGCGTTGCCTGCCGCCGTCCTTCAAAACAAGCGGGTCGTCTTTCCTGCGGTGAAAAAGAGAACTGATGAGTGATTGATTACAAACCTTCGATTGCGATTGTTGACTACGGTCTGGGAAATCTCTTTAGTATCAAGCAGGCTTGCCTATTTGTGGGGTTGAATGCCGTCATCACCCATGCCAGGGAAGAAATACTCGCTGCGGATGGGGTAATCCTCCCAGGGGTTGGTGCCTATGGAGATGCTGTGGATACTTTGCGGCGCCTGGATCTGATCTCGGTCCTCCGCGACATTGCCTTCTCCTCTAAACCTCTTGTCGGCATATGCTTGGGGATGCAACTGTTGATGACGGAGAGTTATGAGTTTGGGCGGCATAAGGGATTGGACATTATTGCCGGGCCTGTGAATCGATTTGAAAATCCAAAGGATAAAGACAGATTGTTGAAAGTTCCCCAGATAGGATGGAATCGCATCTTCCCGGCGTATGAGGGTGCGTCTTGGCAGGGAACGCCACTACAGGAGATAGGGGAGGGGGAATATATGTATTTCGTCCATTCCTACATAGTCCAGCCGCAGGATGAAGAGGTGATCCTTTCTCGTTCCCGTTATGGCCACATCGATTTCTGTTCGGGTGTGAGAAGAAAAAACGTTTACGCCTTTCAGTTCCATCCGGAACGTAGTGGTCCCGCGGGACTGAAAATTTACTTAAACCTTAGAAAAGAACTGGAGAAGGCGAGGGAAAATAATGAATACAAAGACGGAGACTAAATACGGTTTGCCGGCCAAGGTCGTATATTGCCGGCGATGTGTCATGTCTAATCAGCGTCCAGCCTCGATTCCGGAGTTCAAGCATCTCCCTGACCGGAGGGGAGCGAAATATCTCCATATCGATGAAAACGGCGTATGTGACGCCTGTAGGCAGGCGGAGAAGAAGGAGACCATCGACTGGGGGAAAAGGGAAGAAGAACTGCTGGCGTTGCTTGACCGATACCGTCGGAACGACGGCTATTACGATTGCATCGTGCCCGGAAGCGGCGGCAAGGACAGTGCCTTTCAGTCGCACATCCTCAAGTACAAGTATGGGATGCATCCCCTGACCATCACTTGGCCGCCGATTCTCTATACCGATTATGGTTATCGAAATTTTCGCAACTGGATAGAGATGGGTGGCTTCGACAACCTCACCTTCAAGCCCAACGGACGCGTCCACAAACTGCTTACCAAACTCGCCGTTCAAAACCTTTTTCATCCCTTTCAAACCTTCATCCTGGGTCAAAAGAACCTTGCCCCCAAAATCGCCATGCACTATAAGATCCCGTTGATTTTCTACGGTGAAAACGAAGCGGAATACGGCAATCCCATTGCGGACAATGCCTCGTCCCTCCGCGACAAATCCTTCTTTGCCATGCGGGACCTGTCGGAGGTGTATCTGGCCGGGTTGGCGGTGCCGGAACTTATGGAAAGGTTTGGCCTGTCGATCAACGATGTCATGGCCTATCTGCCGGCACCGGCGGCGGATCTTGAACAGGCGAAAATCGAGGTTCACTATCTCGGGTACTATCTGAAATGGACGCCTCAGGAGGTCTATTACTATGCAGTGGAGAATACGGGCTTCCAAGCGCGCCCGTTCCGAACAGAAGGCACGTACAGCAAGTACAACAGCATTGACGACAAGATAGACGACCTGCATTATTACACCACCTGGATCAAGTTTGGTTTGGGACGTGCGACCTATGACGCCTCTCAGGAAATCCGGAACAAACACTTGACGCGGGAGGAGGGTGTCGCCTTGGTCAAACAGTTTGATGGTGAATTTCCATCGCGGTACTTTAAAGAATGTCTGGACTATATCGGCATGGATGAGGAGGAATTTATGATCCTTAGTGATAGATTCCGTCCTTCTCATCTCTGGGAGAAGGTCAACGGCGATTGGAAACTGAAGCGTCCGGTGTGGAATGTTTTGTTTTGAGCATGAAGAAGGCAAATCATCTCTAAGGAGATATAAATGAAATACTGCAAGCGGTGTGTAATGCCCGATACTCGGCCGGGGATAATTTTCAACGATGAAGGTATATGCTCGGCATGTGTGGCTTATGAAAACAGAAAGAATACAGATTACACCCGGCGCTACGAAGAGTTAGAGACCTTGTGCAACCAGTATCGCGGCATGAACGGGGTAAACGGTTACGACTGCATGATTGCCGTAAGCGGCGGCAAGGACAGTCATTTCCAGGTCCATATCATGAAAGAGCGTATGAACATGAATCCCCTTCTGGTTACAGTGGAGGACAATTTCCCTATGACGGCTGCCGGTGTCCATAACCTCAAGAATATTTCGGAATCTTTCAGCTGCGACATCATCAGCATGAAACCGAATATCAAGGCCCAGAAGGCAATTATGCGCAAGACCTTCGAGAAGTATGGCAAGCCAACCTACTTCATCGATCGCTATATTTATACCTATCCTCTCCATATGGCGGTGAAATTTAATACCCCCCTGCTGGTTTACGGCGAAAACATAAGTTATGAGTATGGAGGAGATCAACGGGAGGAGACATATTCGGCTCGGGAACAGATCGACAACGGCGTGGCATCCGGTATCCCCCTGGAGGAGATTATTGAAGACGGGGTAACAAGGAAAGATCTGGTTTTTTTCGACGCGCCGCCGACTGCTGACCTTGATAGACTTGATCCTATATATTTGAGCTACTTTATACCATGGAACAGCTATGGGAATTATATCTTTGCCAAAAGCAGAGGTTTCCACGACCTGACTCACGAGTGGCAAAGGACCCACCATATTGAGCAGTTCGATCAGGTAGACAGCCGTGCCTATCTTGTGCATCCCTGGCTCAAATACCCCAAGTTCGGTCATGCCTCGGCTACCGATTATGCCGCCCGGCTTGTGCGGTATGGTATGTTGACCAGGGAAGAGGCCGTCATGCTTGTAAAGAACCATGATCACCGTCTGGACGTCTATGCCCTCCGGGATTTTTGTTCATTTCTCGGATACAGTGAAAAGGAGTTTTGGGAAGTGGTAGATCGCCTTTACAACCCTGATTTGTTTGAGAAAAATGTTTATGGCGAATGGGTCTTGAAAAGACCGATATGGCAGGATATCCGGGCAGATTGATGAATCAAGAGACATTGACATCACTTTTCATCAGCCCTGCCGACACGATACGGGCGGCGATGGCTTGTGTCGATCGGGGAGGGTGCGGTATTGCACTGGTGGTTGACGAAGGACTGCATTTGATCGGCACGATAACCGACGGTGACGTGCGGCGGGCCGTGCTTTCGGGAACGGACCTCGATACACCTGTAAATACACTCCTAGAAAAGAAGAGGGGATCACGGTATCCAAAACCAATTACTGCCGACCAGGGAGCGGATCGCAAGCATCTGATCGGGTTAATGCAGCAGCATGTACTCCGTCAGATCCCGATTGTCGACAAAAATGGCAGGATCGTGGATTTGACGATGTTGGATGACCTGATCCCTCAGCAGGATCTGCCGCTGCAGGCGGTAATCATGGCCGGGGGGCGGGGTACCCGTTTACGCCCACTAACTGAGGATTTACCGAAACCCATGTTGCCCGTGGGCGGAAAGCCGCTCATGGAATTGGTCATCGAACAATTACGGCAGGTCGGTATCAGGCATGTAAATGTTACCACCCACTATAAACCGGAGAAAATTTTCGAGCATTTTGGTGATGGGGGCAACTTTGGAGTTGAGCTTAATTATATAAATGAAGAAAAACCTCTAGGAACGGGTGGGGCGTTGGGGTTGATTGGTGAGCCTAAGGAGACAATGCTGGTCATAAATGGTGATGTTCTTACGCAAGTAGATTTCCGGGCGATGCTCCTCTTTCATCATCAGCAGCAAGCTGACATGACGGTGGCGGTGCGGCAGTATGATATCAAAGTGCCCTATGGCGTTGTAGAGTGCTCTGGAGCTAAGGTGTGTTCCTTGAAGGAGAAGCCGCAAATCAATTTTCTTGTTAACGCCGGGATCTATCTCCTTGAGCCGATAGTATATAAATTCATTCCCAATGGTACGTATTTCAATATGACGGATTTGATACAGTGGTTGCTGGATGCGGGGCGTGCCGTGGCAAGCTTTCCCATAATCGAGTATTGGCTGGATATAGGCCGCCTTGTGGATTATGAGAAGGCGCAAACGGATATGAATCATCGCAATTTGTCTGAATGATTACATATGCAAGCCGAGACGGATATAATAATAAAGAGGATAAGAAAAAAGTCATCGAAAGCAAAAAAGGTCGTTTTTGTTTCCGGTAGTTTCAATATCATCCATCCCGGTCACTTGCGCCTCCTTCGGTTTGCCAAGGAATGTGGCGATTATTTAGTTGTGGCAGTCCTCGATAATACTTTTCCGGGGTCGTTTGTGGACGAAAAGCTGCGATTGGAAAGCATTCAAGCTATAGCTTGGGTCGATTATTCATTCATTCTTCGCGATACGGTTAATAATTTTATCGATAGATTGAGACCGGCGTTTGTTGTCAAGGGCAAGGAGCACGAAGAGCGGGAAAACCCGGAAAAAGACATTTTAAGGCAATACGGGGGCAAACTGATCTTCGGCTCCGGTGAGATCAGCTTCTCGTCTGTGGACTTGATGAATTCGGAATGGAAGGAACTATCCCTATCTTCCATAAAAAAACCAACCGATTATCCCCGGCGTCACAGTTTCACTTTCCAGGATCTGGTCACGATCACCGACAAGATGAGCAATCTGAAGATATGTGTTTTAGGAGATGCGATCGTGGATGAATATATTACCTGCGATGCCCTAGGGATGTCGCAGGAAGACCCCACGATCGTGGTTACCCCCGTGGCCAGGGAAAGATACATCGGCGGTGCCGGCATCGTCGCTCTGCATGCCCGGGGGTTGGGCGCCGATGTCCATTTCTTTTCCGTTGTCGGCACTGATGACACTGCTGATTACATCCATGGTCGGATGAAATCCCAGAATGTTAATGCCCATTTGTTCAGGGACGAAAGTCGTCCCACCACGCTGAAACAGCGCTTTCGCGCCCGCCAGAAAACATTGTTGCGGGTAAGCCACCTCAGGCAGCACGCCATCAGCGCGGAGATCAGGGAAAATTTTTTTACGGAATTCAGAGAAGTCGCCGATGGCGCCGACCTGATCATCTTTGCGGATTTCAACTACGGCTGTCTGCCGCAGGAGCTTGTGGAACGTATTGTCTCCCTATGCACGGATAAAGGACTCATGATGGTCGCCGACAGTCAATCATCATCACAAATCGGCGACGTATCACGCTTCCAGGGGATGGCATTGGTCACCCCCACGGAACGGGAGGCACGCTTTGCCGTTCATGATTTTGAATCCGGGTTGGTGATTCTTGCGGAGAAGCTGAGACGAAAGGGAAGGGCTAAAAATGTAATTGTAACCCTCGCTGAGGAAGGGGTCCTGATCCATGCAGAAGGGACGGAACAGATCGAATGGCTGACGGATCGCCTTCCCGCATTCAACACGGCACCCAAGGATGTATCCGGGGCCGGCGATTCCTTCTTGACCTGCACGGCTATGTCCATGGCAGTGGGTGCCGATATCTGGAAGAGTTCCTATCTTGGTTCACTGGCGGCGGCCTGTCAGGTGGGGAGAATCGGCAATATTCCTCTCAGTCCCCGGGATCTGAAAATGGAGATCAACGGGGTGACGGGGAACTGATGCGGGCATTGCTTTTAGCCGCCGGTCTGGGCACGCGTTTACAGCCGCTCACCCGGGACATTCCCAAATGCCTGATCCCAATCGATGGTAGGCCCCTTCTGGAATACTGGTTTGCCATGTTGTCTGCGGCGGGGGTGTCACCTTTGCTGGTCAACATCCACCACCACAGCGATAAAGTGAGACAGTTTATCGACCGGAGCCCCTACGGTAGGATCGTGACCACGGTCTATGAAGAAAAACTGCTCGGAACAGGGGGGACCTTGCTTAAAAACAGGGAATTCTTCGGTTCGGAGCCGCTGATGCTGGTGCATGCTGATAACCTCTCCCTTTTCGATGTACAGTCCTTCATTGAGAGTCACCGGGGCCGGCCACCGGAATGTGAGATCACGATGATGACCTTTCATAGTCCGAATCCGGAGGCTTGCGGTATTATCGAAAAAGACGCCCGCGGCTGCGTGCGGGCCTTTCATGAAAAGGTTTCTCATCCCCCCGGCAATCTGGCCAACGGTGCCGTGTATATCCTCGAGCCGTCGATATTTGCCTGTCTGGAAAGTTTAGGAAAAGAATATATAGATTTCAGCACCGAGATCATCCCCCGTTATCTGGGTCGCATTTGGGTGTTTCACAACGACGTTTATCATCGGGATATCGGTAATCCGGAAAGCTATGCCGCGGCCTGCCGGGAATTCCCGCAATGGAGAAAAAAGTATGGAGCAGCGCGGGTTTTATCTTGATTATCAGCAGCGGCTGGAACAAGCAATCCGGTCCCTCGATTTGTTGACCCTCGGCCGGTTGGCCGATGCCCTTTGGGAGGCATGGAAGGAGAAAAGGCAGGTTTTCCTGTGCGGCAATGGGGGCAGCGCCGTCAACGCCATGCACATGGCAAACGATTTGCTCTATGGCATTGGCAAGGAGAATGGCAGGGCGATCCGGGTCCACGCCCTGACGGCGAATCAATCCGTCCTGACGTGTCTGGCCAATGACCTGTCCTATGCGGAAATCTTTTCCTATCAACTCGGGGTGTTGGCGCAAAGAGACGATATTCTCATTGCCCTTTCCGGAAGCGGCAACTCCCCGAACATAGTACGGGCAATAGAAAAGGCCCATGGGTTGGGAATGACAACCTTTGCCGTCCTGGGATACGACGGTGGCCAGTGTCTGAAGATCGCCGGGAACGCCGTCCATGTGCCGATTAACGACATGCAGATAGCCGAAGACATACAGTTGGTGGTTGGGCACATGGTCATGCAGTGGCTCCATCGCCGTTTGTCTCTTGAAGGGGAGACGACGGCGGATATTTAGTCATTTTGTGAGGTGTTCAGAATGAAATGTCTGGTTACCGGGGCGGCGGGATTCATCGGCAGCCACCTGACGGATCTGTTGTTGGCGGAAGGACATGATGTTATTGCCTTGGACGACCTCTCCACTGGACGGTTGGCTAATCTCGAGGACGCGCGGAGATACCGAGGCTTCACTTGGATCGAGGCGGATATCGCGGATCAACGGGCAACCGTAGACTTGCCGGCGGTGGACTGGGTGTTCCACATCGCCGGGCGGGCGGATCTCGTACCCTCCATAGAGAAACCTGATGAATACTTCCGGGTGAATGTCACCGGCACCTTTCTTGCCCTGGAATACGCTCGGAAAGCGGCCGTACGTCGGTTTGTCTATACGGCCAGTTCCACCTGTTACGGGACCGCTAAACAGGTTCCCACCCCGGAAGAATATCCCTGCCTACCCCGTCATCCTTACGGTCTGACCAAGTACCTCGGAGAACAACTGGTAATACATTGGGCCCAGGTCTATAAATTGCCGGCGGTATCCCTGCGCCTGTTCAATGTTTATGGACCGCGGAGCAGAACAACGGGGACCTACGGGGCGGTCTTTGGGGTCTTTCTCCGGCAGAAACTGGCGGGGGCCCCGTTTACCGTCGTAGGTGACGGGACTCAGACCAGGGATTTCACTTACGTAAGTGACATCGCCCGGGCGTTTTTAGCTGCTGCCACCGCCGATAATGTCTCCGGGGAGATATTCAATGTCGGTTCCGGAGATACCTATAGCATCAACCGCCTCGTGGAACTGTTGGGAGGAGAAAGTATATTTATTCCCAAACGCCCCGGGGAGCCGGATTGCACGTTTGCTGACATTCGGAAAATCACTGCCGCTTTTAAATGGAAGCCGCAAATCGGATTCGAGGAGGGCGTGGCGCGGATGCTCAACGTCATTGACGACTGGAGGGAGGCGCCACTCTGGGATAAGGAAAAGATTTCGGAAGCGACCAAAGACTGGTTTAAATATTTGCAATAGGGAGGAAAATCCAGTGGCTATTCAAAAGGTGCTGGTTACCGGTGGGGCCGGCTACGTGGGAGCGATTCTGGTACCCAAGTTATTGAACCATGGCTATGACGTGCGGGTACTTGACTTGTTCATTTACGGCGACGATGTTTTTAGCGGCATAGGCGATCACCCTGGACTGAAGCTGATCCGGGGGGATATTCGTGATCAGGAGCTCTTGAAGAAGGCATTGACCGACTGTGATGCCGTCATTCATCTGGCTTGTATATCCAATGATCCGAGTTTCGAGCTGGACCCGGCGTTGGGCAAGTCGATCAACTACGATGCCTTTGCGCCGCTGGTGGATATTGCCAAAGCGAACGGGGTGAAGAGATTCATTTATGCCTCATCATCCAGCGTTTACGGAATCAAGGAGGAAAAGGACGTCACGGAGGACCTGCCGCTTCTACCCTTGACCGATTACTCAAAATACAAGGCCCTCTGCGAGGAGGTCCTACTGAAGAAACGGTCACCCGGCTTCGTTGTTCTCATCCTGCGTCCCTCGACAGTCTGCGGCTATTCCCCCCGGCTCCGTTTGGATCTAACGGTCAACATCCTTACCAATCATGCCGTCAACAATCGGAGAATAACCGTCTTCGGCGGGCAGCAGATGCGTCCGAATATCCACATCGAGGACATGGCCCAGGTCTATATCAAGTCCTTGGAATGGCCGGATGCGGCCATAGACGGTAAAATATTCAACGTCGGCTACGACAACTTCACCGTATCGGAAATCGCCGAGAAGGTCCGCCGGGTCATGGGTGACGATGTCGAGATCGTGACGACGCCGACGAATGACAACCGATCGTATCATGTCTCTTCGGCCAAGATTAAAAAAGAGCTAGGCTTCGTGGCGGATCATAGCGTGGAAGAGGCGATCCATGATTTGGTGGCGGCCTTTCGGGCCGGGAAGATCCCCAACCCCATGACGGATGCGCGTTATTACAACATAAAGACCATGCAGCAGATAAATCTCAGATAAGGTGAAGGCAAATGCAGGTTCCATTTTCTTATTTGCACAGACAGTTCAAAGCGGCGGCGCCGGGAGAAAAGGATCAGCTCCTTGACGTAATCTTGTCTGATATCAAAGATTTTGTTCAGACCGGAGATTTCACACTGGGGAAAAAAGAGGAAGAATTTGAAAGAGAGTTCGCGTCTTTCGTCGGCTCCAGAAATGCCATCGGGGTAAATTCCGGTACTGATGCCCTTTTCTTGAGCTTGAAATCCTTGGGAATCGGCACCGGGCATGAAGTTATTACCAGCGCAGAGACTTTCATCGCCACGGCTGCGGCTATCGTCGCGGCCGGTGCCCGGCCGGTGTTTGTAGATGTCAATGATGAATTCACAATTGATGCCACTTTGATCGAAAGGGTGATAACTAAGCAAACCAAGGCGATAATACCGGTGTGGTTCACGGGCAACGCCCCGGAAATGGACAAGATCACAGCCATTGCAGACAGTCACGGGCTTGTGGTGGTGGAGGATTCGTGTACGGCAATCAATGCCTTTCACGGGGGCAGGCACGCCGGCACATTCGGAACTGCAGGGGCCTTCAGTTTCCATCCCCTCAAGAATCTTAATGTATGGTCTGATGGGGGGATGATCGTGACGGACGACGACCGGTTGAGTGATAAATTGAGGATGTTGAGAAACTATGGTTTGAAGGCCCGTGATGAAGCTGAAATATTCGGGTATAATAGTCGCTTGGATACCTTACAGGCGGTAGTCGCTTTACATCTTCTTGCCGATGTCGAGGCCTGTACGGACAGACGCATTGCCATTGCAGAGACATATGACCGAGCCTTTGCAAATATAGACCAGATTGATGTTCCCCTACGGCATGACCACATACGCCATGTCTATCATCTGTACATGATCAGAGTAGAAAATCGAGACGCATTACTTAGATACTGCCGGGAAAGAGGTGTAGAAGCGAAGGTACATTATCCCATTCCTCTGCCTTATCAGAACTGCTGTAAGACTTTAGGATACAAGCCGGGGGATTTCCCCCGGACCGAAAGGGATTGCCGGATGATTATAACCTTGCCGGCCCACCCCTATTTAACGGATGAAGAGGTTGAATATACAATCAAAACCGTAGGTTCGTTCTACCGGGGAGGATGGTCTGATTGAGGCGGGATAGGGGAGGGCAGATATGAAAATCCCTTATGTGGATATAGGTGCCCAGAATAGGTCACTAAAGGCGGAACTGTTGTCTGCCATGGAAACGGTGCTCGACCATGGCAATTTTATTCTGGGACCAGAACTTGAGACATTCGAAAAAAAATTTGCCGCATATTGCGGGGTTGCTTATGCCGTGGGCGTTAATTCCGGGACTGATGCGTTGTTCCTTAGCCTCAAAGCTCTGGGTGTGGGTCCGGGAGACGAAGTAATTACGGTACCGAATTCCTTTATTGCCACAGCATCCGTTATTGTCGCCGCGGGTGCCCGACCGGTATTCGTCGATGTAAGGAATGATTATAACATTGATCCCAATCGCATCGAGATGGCCATTACTCCAAAAACTAAGGCGATCATTCCTGTGCACCTCACCGGCCGCCCGGCTGATATGACGCCGATTATGGATATCGCTGTCACGAGAGGGATCGTTGTCATCGAGGACGCGGCGCAGGCAGCGGGAGCCGCTTATCGGGATAGGCGGACCGGTTCCTGGGGCCATATCGGTTGTTTCAGCCTCCATCCCCTGAAGACATTAAATGCCTGCGGCGACGGCGGAATCATTACCACTGACGATCCGCAAATATATGAAAAGATAAAACTTATGCGGAATTTCGGAATGGTAAATCGCGATAAATCGATCGTGTGGGGTTACAATTCGCGTCTGGATTCCCTACAATGTGCAACTCTACTGGTAAAATTGCCGTATCTGGATAGTTGGAATGCAAAAAGAAGGGCCAACGCCGAGATCTACAGATCGATGCTGGCGGAGGTCGTATCAATACCCCAGGAGTTGCCTTATGAATATTGTGTCTATCACACCTTTGTCATCCAGACCGAAAAAAGGGATGCACTAAAGGATTATCTCGAAAGGAAAGGAGTAGGTTCGAGGGTTCACTATCCTATTCCGATCCATCTACAACCGGCGTCCCGACATCTTGGATATAATAAAGGGGATTTCCCTCAATGCGAGGCTCAGGCGGAAAGGATTTTAAGCCTTCCGGTTCATCACGCGCTATCGGAATCTCAGATTGGTTATGTTGTCGAAATGATAAATAAGTATTATAAAGGATTGGGACATATATGAATAGAAGAGTGATGGGCTTTTTAACCATGGGGAAACTAGCGGATAAGGCCGATGAGATAAGAAGAGATGTCGTCGCCGTAGCAGTCCGGAACGGCGCAGGACACATTGCTCCTTCCCTATCCTGTGTAGATATCCTGACGTTGTTATACTACCGGATCATGAATAGATCGAATGATCCACTATGGGAAGAACGAGATAGGCTGGTTTTTTCCAAGGCTCATGGATGCTATGCCCTGTATGCCATCCTGGCCGATATCGGCTATGTGGAAAGAGCGGCTTGGGATAACTTCTATCAGGGCAGCTTCCTGACAGGATGTGTGGAAAGAAATATTGCTCATGGACTAGAAGCTGGATGCGGATCTCTTGGCCACGGGCTGCCTCAGGCAGTGGGCATCGCCTATGGGGCGAAGATTAAAGGCCGGAAGTGGCGGGTTTATTGTGTTCTTGGAGATGGAGAACTACAGGAAGGATCAAACTGGGAGGCCCTGCAATTTGCCGTCAAACACGAACTGGTGAATCTTACCGTCTTAGTGGATGCCAATCGTCTTCAGGCTATGGACTTTCTGGAGAATATACTTACGGTAAAAGGCAGAAAAGACGACATAGAAAGAAAGATGAGGGCTTTCGGCTGTGAAGTAAGGAGCTGTAACGGCCATTCCTTGGAAGCGATGAACAGGATTCTGCGGAGCTGGCTGGGAAGATGGGAGACTATGCATGCCCCCCAGGTACTGGTCGCTCGGACCATCAAGGGATATGGGTTGAGATGTATGGAGAATGTCCCTAAATTCCATTTTCGTTTGCCCACTGATGATGAGATGAGGGAAGGCAATCGCTATGAAAAATGCAAAAATATATAACTACCGCAGTGCGGTGATTGAAACGATGATGCCTTTTGCCAGAAAGGAAAAACGAATACATCTCCTGGTGTGTGATATGGGTTTTGGCGTGACGGACGTTTTTCGGGATGAATTTCCCGACAGGATAATCAATGTTGGTATGATGGAACAGGCAACCGTAGGTATCGCCGCCGGTATGGCTATGACTGGTTTATGTCCCGTCGTGTATTCCATAGTAAATTTCATAGCCTTTCGCGCCCTCGAACAGATACGCAACGACGTTGTTCTCCAAAATCTGAATGTCAAGTTCATCGCCACTGGGGTAAACGATTATTTCTCTTTTCTTGGCAAGTCCCACTGTTGCGGGGAGGACGATATAAAGATTATGCGGTTGATCGGCATGAAAGTATTCGATCCCTATACAGACACCGCTGGGGATTTCAAACAGATGGTTGCTGACTGGATAACAGATGATAGGCCTGGCTATTTAAGGGTATAGTTGTGAAAAGAGAAAATTATAATAATAGACTTATTTTGGATGGGCATAAGCTAATGTGGCACAAGGACCGTGTCGAGGCTTGGCTTGCTGGCGAACGGATTGCACCAATTACGATTGATTGTGCTTTGACCCGCCGATGTACCTATCGTTGTGTGTATTGCTACGGCAAGCTACAGGCCAACGATGAGATGAAAATGACCCGTGATGTAATATTCAGATTTCTCGATGATGCAGCGGAGATTGGGGTGAAGGCCATCAGTTTTGTTAGTGATGGTGAAAGTACATGCAGCCCGCATCTTTACGAAGCAATAACACGCGGAAAAACAAATGGTTTAGACATAGCTTTGGGTACTAACGGTTATTTGCTTGTAAGGGAACGCTTGGCAGAGATACTTCCTTCCCTTACCTATATCCGCTATAATATATCAGCAGCCAATGCTACCAGATATAGGCAAATCCACGGCTGTAGCGAGAGGTGTTTTGAAAGGGTGATCGAAACAATTAGAGAGAGTGTCAGAATCAAGCGAACTGAAAAACTTCCTGTTACTATAGGGCTTCAGATGGTTCTTATGCCAGAGTTAGCTGATCAGATAATTCCCCTTGCGGTTTTGGGAAGGTCACTAGGAGTGGATTACTTCGTTATCAAGCATTGCAGCGATGACGAAAACGGAACGCTTGGTATTGACTATAAAAAATATGAAGACATGATCGAGATTCTCCGTGAATCGGAAGCGTACTCTACAAATGAATACCTTGTAAAGGCAAAATGGTCGAAGATCCTGAGCGGCGGCAAACGCCGTTATACCCGCTGTTACGGTCCTCCTTTCATTACACAGTTTTCCGGGTCCGGCCTGGTTGCTCCCTGCGGGATGCTTTTCAACAGCAAGTACAAGGATTTTCATATAGGAAACATTGCGGAAATGTCCTTCCAGGAAATTTGGAAAGGAGAACGATACTGGGATGTTATGGCAAAGATTGCTTCAGATCGTTTTAACCCTCAAAATCAATGTGGAACTTTATGCTTGCAGCATAAAGTGAATGAGTTCTTGTGGGATCTGCAACAAGATCAAGCGGAACTTTCAGATACAAGCCTCTTAGTTCCCCCGCAGCACATTAATTTCATATGATGGAATGTTACGTATGCAATTATCCTGCGAGTGATTATCGTCAATTCGTTGGGAACGGATATAGTATTATTAAATGTTCCAAATGTGGTTTAGAATATACAAATCCAATACCTGATTCGGATATTATCCTTTCATTTTATCAAGGATACAAAGATGTTCGTGCGGATGAACATATCCTAAGGCTCAATGCCACAAACAATTTGAAAACACTATTGAAATATGGTTGGACACCGGAATCTGCAACTCTCGATTTTGGGGCAGGCATGGGGATTTTTTTGGAAGTGGCAGGCGAAAACTGCCACGGAGTTGATTTTGGAGTGAAATCAAGTAGGTGCATTAAAAATTCATTGGAAGAATTAGATAGAAATGAATATAAATTTATAACATTATGGGGTGTGCTCGAACATCTTACAGATCCAAGATCAATCATTAATAAGCTTTGTAATCTCTTAATATCTGGAGGTACGATTGCGCTAACCACAGTGGATGCAGAAGGAATAATTCCATATTATTATAAGCCGCCAGAACATCTTACTTACTGGACGCGGTCGGCTTTCGATTTTCTTGCCAAGGAAAACAAATTAGAAATAGTCGAATATCGTACATATTACATGTATCAAAAGAGCTCAATATACTTGCAGAGACTACTCAGCCGAACTCCTATGGAGTATGTTAGCCACATATCAAATAATCTGCCGGATGTAATTTATGTGCCTACAAATGAGGTATTTGTCGTCCTAAAGAAATAAGACTCATCCAAATATCGTGAACAATAGTATTTTTTGTTTTTTTATCAATATAATTGTAATTCCTATTGTAATTATTCTCCGCCTGATACGTCCTTGGTTCCTAGTTCGTTTTGGTGGAATGATCAGCTCTCAGATTGGTCATTTCGCAGCTAATACAGAGCTTTATCTTTGTGAAAAGGATGCGGGAATTAATGTTCCCAAACAAAGGCACATAGATATCTTCTACTTTGCCTACAAGCCGTTATGCAACCGGGAACTGGCAAAAATGTGGAAACGAGTGCTGCCGCATGTATGGCCATACTTGATAGCGGCACCTATTGTCAGGGGAAACAGGTTAATACCCCGCGGCGAGATACATGAAATTGGCAATAACACTCAAAACGACAGAGATGTACATAATCTTTTGGATCGGTTTCCTCCCCATCTGCAATTTTCTCCGGCCGAAGAAATTCGTGGCAAGGATTATATGCGCATCATGGGAATCAAGCATGAAGATCCTTTTGTATGCCTTACTGTGCGGGATCGTGCTTATCTGAACAGTCATCTGCCGGAGGGCAATTGGGATTATCACAACTACCGTGATACCGACATAAAAAATTATGTGCTCGCGTGTGAAGAACTTGCGAATCGCGGATATTTTGTGATCAGGATGGGCGCTAAGGTTCATAAAGCTATGAGAACAAGACATCCAAGGGTTATTGATTATGCTACAAATGGTATGCGCAGCGAGTTCATGGATCTGTATCTTGGGGCAAAGTGCACATTTTGCATCTCCACGGGAACAGGTTTTGATGCTATTCCACTTATTTTCAGACGGCCCATAGCATATGTAAACCTGGTGCCGCTGGGATATTTGTTCACTTTCAGGAAACAATTTCTCGGGATTACTAAACATCATATTTCCATAATTGAAGATAGGGAGCTAACATTAAAAGAAATTTTCGATCGTGGCGTTGGATTTGCGCTTTCTGCTGATGAGTATGATTCCAGAGGGATTCGATTGATAGAAAATAGTCCCGAGGAGATTCGCGATTTGGTTGTTGAAATGGTGGAACGTTTGGAAGGTAAGTGGCAATCTCAAGAAGTAGATGACAGCCTGCAGAAACAATTTTGGGAGGTCTTCCCAGTCAAGGCGGTGGATCCCTATCGGGGAAGACCTCTTCATGGCGAAATTCGTGGTCGTTTTGGAGCTGATTATCTTCGGAATAACCCCGCCTGGCTTGCAAAATGATTCTAAGTGAATAATAGTAATATCATAGATATTATATTAGTAATATTATGAATGTTTTGATTGTAGTTCCACGGTTTAAGGATACCGATGAACTAGCTCATATTTACACTCCAATCTTTATTCCTGTGGGCTTGGCCTACATATCCGCTGCACTTAAAGAGGCAGGAATAAAGACAGCGTTTTTAAATCTGAATCTATGCCGCGATGATGTCGAAGAAAAGATCAAAAAGGTTTTGTCTCAGGAAGACTATGGCTTCGTGCTCACGGGTGGGTTGTCGGTACATTATAAGGCCGTTAAAATATGTACCCAGTGCATCAGAAAGTACGCCCCTCATGCAAGAGTTGTGTTGGGAGGGGGGATGATATCCAGCCAACCGGAATTGATGTGGAAGCATTTACGTCCCGACTATTTGGTGATTGGCGAGGGTGAAGAAACTATAGTTGATTTAGTGAAATGCTCGGAACAAAGAGATAATCCGTCGTTAATTGCCGGAATCGGATATTCTTCTCGAGAAGGGGATTTGGTTCTGACAAGACCAAGATGTCCCATCGAAAACATTGATGCCCTCCCTTGGCCGGACTACGAGGGTATTGGATTGGATGCCATATTGGATCAGATGCTTCCCAGTCAATCCAATATATACGATGTCCAGGATCATCCAAGAGCCTATCCGCTCATAGCCAGTCGATCCTGTCCTTACCAGTGTACATTTTGCTTTCATCCCATTGGCAACAAATACCGTCAACGCTCCATCATAAATGTAATGGAAGAACTTAGACATGCACATAATCGTTATCGCTTCAATATTATAGACGTGTTTGATGAGCTTTTTTCTAATGATAAGAAAAGAGTATTGGAGTTCTGCAAATCTATTAAGGAGTTGTCTGTAGAACTCAATGCAGACATAAAATGGAATTGCCAAATGAGGGTAGATACAACTGATGAAGAGTTGATGGGATATATGAAAGATGCCGGTTTGCATTGCTTGAGCTTGGGGTTGGAGAGCTACAGCCAGCCGGTACTGACGAGTATGAAAAAAAGGATAACGCCTCACCAGATAGACCGGACAATAAAGATTGCGAGGCGATACGGCATGGCAATAACCGGCAATTTTATTTTTGGCGACCGGGCAGAAACACTTGAAACAGCAAAGGAAACTTTGGATTACTGGAAAAAAAGCCACGACCTTTTTGGGACCTCTATTTCGCTCGGATTTATTGAGCCATATCCTGGTACCGCCCTCTATAAACACTGCCTGTCCAAAGGTCTAATAATCGATGAGATTGACTTCGTGGAAAATCATATTTTCGACTACATCAATATGAGCGAAACCATGACGGCGGCGGAATTTGAACAATTGAAGCGGGAGATTCACAAGGCATATCTTGATTTCGAAAAACAGGATTCAGCCTGGCCATCCGATATATTGTTCAATGACGGCGAATGGGAAGTGCGAGTGCGGTGTCCCTATTGCGGCAAGGAGTCTTTCTATCGCAATTATATCCCCCCTTCAGAAAAAGAGGGACGGCGGCATATTTATTGTCGTAATTGCAAAATCCGTTTCTTCTTGTTGCCTCATTTATCCCGCAGGGAAAAAATGCGAAGATTGTTGGTTAGGTTAGGACACTGTGTACTTGGTGATTCAGGCATGTCTTATTTAAGAAAAATATATAGAAAAATAAAATAATTAACTGGTTATGAATGAATTTTTTAAAAAGAGAATATTTTGACATGATTCTCCTATAATCCGTGCCGACCATTTTGAAACTTATGAAATCTAATACCGACAGTAATTGGGATTACATCATTCGTCCTCAACGACAATGGTTTGACCTGAGACTGGGTGAACTGTGGCGGGCGCGTAACCTGATCATGCTGTTTGTCTGGCGCGATTTCGTTACCTATTATAAACAAACCATTTTGGGACCCCTTTGGTATCTGATTCAGCCACTACTCACATCTTTGACCTTCACAGTTGTATTTGGAAATTTCGCAAAACTGTCAACGGATGGACTTCCACAATTTTTATTCTATTTGGCTGGTACGGTCGTTTGGGGTTATTTCTCCGCGTGTCTGACCAAAACGTCCAATGTCTTTACCGCGCATGCAAACATATTTGGGAAGGTATACTTCCCCCGACTCACAGTGCCGATCTCTATCTTGTTCTCGAATCTGATCACGTTGCTTATACAATTTCTTCTCTTCCTGACTTTCATGATCTATTTCAGTTCTTCCGGCGCCGATGTGAATCCCAATGCAACCATCCTTCTACTACCAATACTGCTCATCCTCATGGCAGGGCTCGGTCTCGGATTTGGTATTATAATATCGGCACTTACAACTCGTTACAGGGATTTACAGTTCCTTGTGACATTTGGTGCCCAATTGTGGATGTACATTACCCCGGTTGTCTATCCTCTATCCTCGGTTCCGGAAACGTATAGATGGCTTGTCTTGGCCAATCCGATGACTTCCATTGTGGAAACGTTTCGGTTTGCTTTTCTAGGTGCTGGGATCGTGGAGACCACACACCTTTTGTACAGCTTAGTATGTATGATTGTGGTTATGCTCATCGGGGTCCTGATCTTCAACCGAGTCGAGAGAACATTCATGGATACTGTATAATATGTCTTCGGTTATTGTATTTGACAGGGTTAGCAAGTGTTACAGATTGGGAAGCATCGGCAATCAAACGCTGTATCAAGATCTGAATCGCTGGTGGGCTAAGTTTCGGCACAAACCAGATCCTTTACTGAAGATTATGGATGCGAGGGACAGCAGGGATGGAGATCAATTTATATGGGCATTGCGTAATATCAACCTTGAGATACAGCATGGAGAGGTTGTCGGCATCATCGGTAGAAATGGTGCCGGGAAAAGCACCCTGCTTAAGATTCTTTCGCAAATAACCGCTCCTACAACCGGAGAAATAAAGATCAAAGGGCGGATTGCGAGTTTATTGGAAGTTGGTACCGGGTTCCATCCGGAATTGACGGGAAGAGAGAACATCTATCTCAACGGGGCCTTACTTGGTATGTCAAAGGAGGAGATTCAAAGCAAGTTTGATGAAATAGTCGATTTTTCAGACGTGGAGCAATTTATCGATACGCCGGTTAAACGCTATTCAAGTGGTATGTACGTACGGCTTGCTTTTGCTGTTGCCGCTCACATTGAACCCGATATTCTATTGGTTGACGAGGTTTTGGCTGTCGGTGATGCGCAGTTTCAAAAAAAGTGTTTGGGTAAAATCAGCGATGTATCACAAAAGGAAGGACGCACGGTATTATTTGTCAGCCATAATATGGGTATGATTACCTCCTTGTGTAAAAAGGCGGTACTCCTCGATAATGGCCGTATTTTGTCGGAAGGTAATGTCACTGATGTTGTGGCAAGATATTATAACGCAGGTATAAGTTCTCCATATGCAGTTGATTTTCGAAGGCAAAGAAAAAAAGTGGGGGATCAATACGCAACACTTCTTGAAGTACATATAGAAGACATGGCGGGAAATCACATCGGGGAGGTGGACATTCGGGATCCCTTTAAACTCAAAATGACCTATGAACTTCATGGTGCACCCGTTGCTCCCCGGCCCAATTTCTATGTCATCAGCCCCCAGGGTCAATATGTTTTTGTGACCGGGGGAGGTGAGAAAGGCAAAGCGATAAACGGAACTTATGAGGCAACCTGTATTGTTCCAGGTAATTTGCTCAATAATGAAACATATTCAATCGATGCTGCCCTTCTCTATACAGACGGTATTTTTCATTACAGTTTTCATGAAAGAGGGGTGGTCATGATCACGGTCATTGATCCTATAGATGAAACAATCGAAGACACTACCAGGTATGGTATGAGTGGACCATTGCCCGGGGTTATTCGCCCCAAACTTTCATGGGAACTAAGAAAAATAGCTTGAATATGCATATTAAGTTATAAAAATAAATAGCAAGGGAGATGTTGATGATTGAAACAATTAAGAACGATGGCGCGATACTTGCTATAGTTATCTATAGTGACTATTCGGTGGAGGGTATAAAATTTATATCTCCGAACGACTTTTCATTACAACTTGGCACCATGAGCCGTCCGGCTGGTTACAAGGTTTTACCTCATATTCACAACCCTATCGAACGGCATTGTGTGGGAACTCAAGAAGTGCTTTTTATAAAGAGTGGGAAAATCAGGATTGATTTCTATTCCTTTGATAAAGTTTACCTTGAAAGCCGTGAATTGGCAGCGGGGGATATCATATTGCTGGCGGGAGCCGGTCACGGTATAGAAGTTCTAGAAGAAACAACTCTTGTTGAAGTTAAGAATGGACCATATATTGAGGGATTTGATAAAGGGCGATTCGAAGGTAAACGGAGTTGAACAATGATACCTGTTAATCAGCCACTGTTGAATGGGCGTGAACGGGAATTGGTGGCTCAATGCATTGCAACAGGATGGATTTCTTCCGATGGTCCTTTTGTTCAAGAATTTGAAAAACTGTTTTCCAACTACATAGGCGTCGATTACGGAGTAGCTGTGTGCAACGGTACGGCGGCGCTGGAAACAGCTCTATATGCTGCCGGTGTCAATAATGGCGATGAAGTGATCTTGCCCGCTTTTACCATAATTTCCTGTGCCTTGGCGGTGATTCGATTGGGAGCCGTGCCGGTTTTGTTGGATGCAGAGCCGGATACCTGGAATATGGATGTTAGCCAGCTCGAATCACGGATCACATCAAGAACCAAAGTCATTATGCCGGTTCACATTTATGGCCATCCTGTAGATATGGATCCTCTGTTGGCGATTGCAAAACGTTACAATCTAATCGTCGTTGAAGACGCCGCCGAGGCCCATGGCGCCGAGTATCTAGGAAGGAAATGCGGATCGTTGGGCCACATTAGTGCTTGGTCATTTTATGCAAATAAGATCATAACAACTGGTGAGGGCGGGATGGTTCTGACATCGGATAAAAAGATGGCTGAACGGGCGTCATCTTACCGAAATCTCTGCTTTAATCCATCCCGGAGGTTTTACCATACGGAACTCGGCCATAATTTTCGTATGACAAATCTGCAAGCCGCCATTGGAGTTGCTCAAATGGAACGGATTGAAGAATTTGTTCAAATTAAGAGGAGGCTTGGTGCACATTATCGAGAAGGATTGTCTCAGATTGAGGGGATAAAGTATCAAATCGAGAAGTCGTGGGCAAAAATGGTGTACTGGATGTATTGCATAGAGATTGACCCGCTACTGGGTATGGATGCGGAACAGATGATGATTGAATTAGGGAAAAGGGGCATTGGCACGCGTCCTTTCTTTATTGGCATGCATGAGCAGCCGGTCTTTCGTGATCTTGGGCTCTTTGCTGGAGAATGTTATCCGATAACGGAACGTATTTCCAGGCAAGGTTTATATTTACCTTCCGGGTTATCACTCACGGAAAGAGAAATTGACGAGGTTGTTGAATCTGTGAGCGAAATTGTTAAATCTCGGAGAAGAAAGAACTGAGCGGGAGGCTTTGGTGAAGCTGCTTAAAAGAGCGGTACTTTCGTTATTTAGTCGATTGGGAATGGAGATCTCTCTTCGAAAAAACAATGAGGTATTCAAAGAATTATACCCTCAGTGTTGGCATAGTGCCGGTTTTGTTTACAATGTCTTTGGTCATTTACTCTATCAAAATGTTACAGACCTTATAAATTATAGCGGTCTAATGGGTGTCGATCTAAAGGATTATGCACAGACGCATACGGACGAGATGGCTGTGATCATCAAGAATGTCAAGCCCGGCCAGAAAGTTATTGATATCGGCGCCAATATTGGGCTTTACACACTCCTGCTCGCGAAGCTGGTTGGTGATGATGGGAGGGTTATTGCCTTTGAGCCGGGGCCGGTCAGTTTCGGTCTGCTTACGGTGAATACCCATCTGAATAGATACAGGAATATTACCTTGGAGAACAGGGCAGTAACTGATGTCAGTCGGATGGAGTATTATTTCACCAATCAAGCGGGAGAAAGGACTAACGAGAGCGGTGGCGTGGTATTTTCATCTAAGCCGAATTTCGACCATGCGCGGGAGGTGATGCCCGTGGAATCTGTGAGCCTAGATGATTATTTTGCCGGACGGGAGTGTAAGGTCGCGTATATCAAAATGGATGTAGAAGGAGGAGAATATGCGGCCCTGAAGGGTATGAAGAACTTACTGAACGCAAATCCTTCCATCAAGCTTACGATAGAATTTGCCCCATATCTACCTCTCTGGGCTGATATCGATATCCAGGAGTTTCTTGATTATATTAGATCTTTTGGTTTCGAAATCTTCGATTTGCGGAAAAATGACCATGAGCCGGTCAGCGATGCATATTTGATGGATGCGTATCCAAAACAGTCCGTTGGCAAGTATGCCAATCTGCTTTTGAAAAGATCATGAATACTAAGAATGTCAAGGAGTAAGAGATGGAAACCATAACCCGTAAAACCTGTCGATTGTGCGGTGCCAGTGCTTTGCACGATGTGTTTTCTCTTGGGGTACAATTCATTAACGATTTTGTTCCACAAGAAAAGATCGGGCAAGGGCTGAAAGCGCCTCTCGATTTAGTTATGTGTGATCAATGTTCACTTTTGCAGCTTCGGCACACGGCGCCTCAGGAACTTTTATATTCACGTCATTATTGGTACCGGTCAGGCGTTACGGATACAATGAGGCGAGCCTTGAGGGACATTACCGAAGAAATAGAGGCAATGGCTGCTTTGAAACCCGGCGATGTGGTTCTGGATATCGGAGCGAATGATGGGACGATGCTGTCTACCTATACCACACCGGGGATCTGTCGTGTTGGCTGTGAGCCCGCTAACAACCTGGTGGACAGCTTAAACAAAAATGCCGATTATGTGATGCATGATTTCTGGAACTACGAGCGTTATATGGAACTTGCCCATAAATGGGGTTTTGGCAAGGCAAAGGTAATTACTGCGATTGGCATGTTTTATGACCTCGAAGATCCGAATCAATTCATAAAAGATGCGCAGCTTGCCTTGGCTGATGATGGAATCTTTGTGGCCCAACTCATGTGTCTGGCGCCGATGATCGAAAAAAACGATTTGGGGAATATATGTCATGAACATCTGGAATATTATTCTCTGGATTCATTGAAATATTTGTTTGAATCAAATGGCCTCGAAATGTTCAAAATAGAAGAAAACGATGTCAATGGAGGCAGTTACAGGATTTTTGCTCGTCATTACAATGGTAGTGGAATTGTGTATCATGAGAAATATACCTTGAATGACATTTTATCCTTCGCAAAACGCATCGAGGAAAATCGGACCCGTTGTGTGGAATTTATTAAAAATGAAGTCAGTAAAGGAAAGAAGATCTATGTTTACGGAGCATCAACGAAAGGGAACGTGATTCTCCAATATTATGGTCTTGATAATCGCTTGATTACTGCGGCTGCAGAGCGTAGTCCGGAGAAGTGGGGTAAATACACTGTCGGTTCATGGATCCCTATTGTTTCTGAGGAGGAGGCGAGAAGAGACAATCCTGATTATTTTCTTGTGCTGCCTTGGGCCTTTTTTAATGAATTTTACGAACGAGAGGCGGAATGGCGTTCCCAGGGGGGGCAATTTATCGTACCTTTGCCGGAATTTAGGGTGGTGCCATGATCCCAAGTGATAAATACGAAAGCATAATGAGGGTATTACCAATATTGTGTGTGGATATAATCGTCAAAACGGAAAGCGGCAAGTATATATTGATAAAAAGAAAGAACAGACCGCTCAGTGGTAGGTGGTGGGTTATCGGGGGGCGGGTTCTCAAAGATGAACCGCTGGAACAGGCAGCAAAAAGAAAGGTTAAGGAAGAGACGGATCTCGACATCAAGGAGATCAGACCAATAGGGTACTATGAAGATACCTTCGTCGCGAATCCGTTTGGCACAAGATTCCGCCAACATTCGGTCAGTTTGGTATTTCTGGCCATTGTGGAGGAAAATCAGGATGTGAAGTTGGATTACCAGAGCATCGCGTGGAAGTACTCGAAGGTGCTCCCCCGGCGGTTCCAGGTCAAACCATTTGGCTGCTTACAAACATGATATTAAGCGCTTATGTGGCGCAGGGAAGGATTATTGAGATGAAAAAAGCTCTGATCCTCGGTGTGACCGGTCAGGACGGCAGTTACCTCGCGGACATTTTGTTGAGTAAAGGTTACGCCGTTTATGGAATGATCAGACGTTCAGCCACGGGGAATACACGCAATATCGATCATTTGCTCCAGAACCCCGACATTTTCAACAAGTGCTTCTTTCTATGCCGTGGCGATTTAGCCGATCCTACTTCACTGTATCGCATCATTCAAAGCGTCCGTCCCCAAGAGATATATAATGAAGCAGACCAGGACCATGTCGGTTGGAGCTACGACATGGTTGGTTTCTCACTGGACATAACAGGCGCTGCCGTGGGGCGCATTTTAGAGATAGTAAGGCAGGTTGATCCCACAATTCGCTATTTTCAACCCTGCACTTCCCACATGTTCGGAAAGACGGACTCACCTGTGCAGAATGAGAACACAATCTTCAACCCGCAGAGTCCCTATGCTTGTGCCAAAACCATGGCCTATTATCTCACTCGCTATTATCGAGATACCTTTGGCATCTTTGCATCCAATGCGATCTTGTATAACCATGAATCGCCAAGACGAACCCCTGAATATGTAACACGCAAGGTTACCCAAGCAGTTGCAAGGATCGCCCTCGGTCAACAGGAAAAGCTTGTCCTTGGTGATTTAAGTGCTATGATTGATTGGGGATACGCAAGGGAATATATGGAGGCTGCCTGGCAGATCATGCAATGCAGAGAACCAAACGATTTTATTATCGCCACCGGTGAGTCTCATTCTGTGAAAGAATGGGTTCAAGAAGCTTTTTCCGCTGTCGGTCTGAAAGCGGATGACTATTTAGTGTCAGACAGTAGTCTATTTCGCCCATCAAATACAAGCACGTTGATTGGTGATATATCAAAGGCCAGAAAAGTCTTCGGATTCGAACCAAAGATCGACTTTTACAAATTGGTAAGGTTGATGGTTGACGCCGACCTGGAAACGGAAAGAATGAGGTCGCATAAATGATAGTTCTTTCCGTGGAATTGGCTATGGTGTGAAAAGAATTCTTTTGATTGCCAATCATGATGCCTTTGGCCGACAAATGGCCAGATGGGCGATCCTGATTAACAAACATCCCGGTTGGGAGCCGATTATTTATATAAGCTATGATTATATAAACAGGCATATGGACTTGTGCCGTGCCGATGGAATAAAGATCATGGGCCCTCTGCACGGAGAAACGGCAGTGGGATCTGGAGGCTCTATTCCTAATATGTCAGGGATGGCATTTTGGACCTTCCCAAAGGCTATTTTACGAAGGCTGTCTTTTCTGCAAATGATTTTGAGGAAATATCACTATTCCATTTCGCTTTTAAAATTTCCTCTAATTATGAAGTCGATGAAGAAAAACTTGAATACCATACGTACTTTGTTGAAGAATGAACGTATAGATGTCGCCATGATATGTGAGAGCAGCCCAGCCTATGAAGCCCCCCTTTTCATTGCGGCTGCAAATATGGAAGGAATCCCGATTGCAACCGCCCCGATTGAAAAATCCACCGCCCGTCATTATGCCGAAAATTATCTTTATGATCCTTCGATGAGTATGAAAAGATTATGCAACAAAATCATTGGTAAGATGTACCCCCGCTGGACGATCAGCCATAGGGGGTACAGCATGTTGCGTGTCCAGCCGGAACTGCTCATGTCTTTGGAACTCTTAGGGATTGCACCGCTAAATCCGTGGGCGTTGGTCGGGAATCAGGAAGATATTGTAGCGGTGGACAGTCAGTCAACCTTCGATCATTTTGCGAAAGAGGGAGTTGCGCCGGAACAAATGGCGATCGTTGGCCGGGCCGAATATGATATTATGGCTAATATCAAGACCGATGCCAAGCGATTGAAGAAAGAATTATATAAGCGACTGGGTTTTGAAAATAGCTATCCTATGATATTGTCACCCCTGGTTCCTGATCATTATATATCCGGGCGCCCGGAATGTGACTTTCAGGATTATCAGAAGCTTGTCGAGTTTTGGGTGAAGTCGCTGGGCAAGATAAAGGGCTACAATGCAGTGATAAGCTTACATCCTGGGCAGACCTACCAAAAGAAAGCCGATGCCTGGGAATACCTCGAACAATGGGGGGTGAAAATATCTCGGGATGATTTGCCAACATTGATTCCTCTTTGCGACATTTATGTGGCGACAGGTTACTCGACAACCGTGCAGTGGGCTATTGCCTGCGGTAAGCCGGTGGTCAATTACGACGTCTATCGATACGGACTCCCCATTTATAGGTCTTTTCCCGGGGTGATAGATGTTCAAGAGCAACGGGATTTTCTCGTAGCCCTGGAAAGATTGTCCAGTGATTCAGATTATTATTCGATGATCGCCGCATATCAGCAAGAGGGTGCCCTACAATGGGGCAAATTGGATGGCAGAGCGACGGAAAGGCTAATAGACATGTTTGATCAATTAATATCTCGGAAAATAGACAAGACCGGTCAACAAAAATTGATCACACAGAGGAAATAGTACCATATGTTGTCAGATTGGATCGACAGGTGGAAAAATGCGTTGCGGGAGCAGCATAAACTATTGTTTGATTACAATAACAAGCGGATGAAGGATGAGTTCGCCCATTATACTGACTGCCCGCTTTGTGGTGAGAAAGATGCAAGACTGCATTATGAAAAGGACTGGTTTCGGTATTTCAAATGTCGTAATTGTTCCATGGTCTACATGAACCCCCGGATGAATGATGCGGCTACGCACTCCTTTTACAACAGCAGTGCCAACGCCATTTATAACGAGAGTAAGTTCGATAACCCTTCGGTGACAAGCGATTTCGATGATGATGAAAATATTTCCAATTTGGATGCTATAGATAGGCACAGAAGAGGGGGGGGGAAAGGCATCTTTCTGGAAATCGGCAGTGCAACAGGACATTTGCTGAAAAAGGCAAAACAACATGGATACGATGTATATGGTATCGAACTCAACAAGAGGATGTGCCGTCAGTCACGTTCAGTCCTTGGAGATACTGTATATGATGTCGATTTGCTGGATGTGCACTTCCCCGCCGAAATGTTCGACGTAATTTACATGCGGGATCTGATACAACACATACCTGACCCGAAAAGGTTTTTGCTGGAGTGTAATCGTATAGCAAAACCCGAGGCAACGATTTTTATTGGAACACACAACATTGAAGGATTGATTCAAAGAGTAGTCAAAGAAAAGTACACCGCGGTCTTCGGTTTCATGGAACCCAATCATTTTTCCCCCGTGACGATCAGGAAGATCCTCGACATCACCGGTTTCGAAGTTAAAGAAATTAACTTCCGATCCATTGATGTTACTATAGGAACGATGATCAGCTACTTTGGCACATCATCCTTTACGTATCTTTTCCCTCCGGAGATTGGAAAGTTGCGCCGTTTAGTCATCAAAATGTTATACGCCCCGTTTTTTTGCCAGCCCCTACGCTATATAGACACCCATGTAACCCCATCTATTGCCAACTGGTTTAAACAGGGAAGCTGGATGAATGTCATTGCAGAAAAAAGGTACTTTCCATCAGTGTAATAATTGCGTTGCTTCCATCAATGAAAAGAGGTTTCAGGTATGGACGATAAAAAGCACAACATTTCTATTTTTCAGGAATACTATGAAGATAAACCTTTTGTAGATCGCTATTTATCCGAATCTGATCATGCAATGGATGTTATTATCCCCATAATACATGCAAATGAGCTTTGGAAATCCAATCTTATGTCATTCTACCGGGAGATTCCCATTCACAAATTACTGATCGGAGATGGTGGCTGTATCGATGATTCCATGAGTATAGCAAAGGGATTTCCCCGTGTGCAGATATTTGACCATAGCAGCTTTAAATCTCTGGGCTACAGCATTCGTAAACTTATCGAAGCAGTGGAGACGGAGTGGTTTGCTTATATCCATGCGGATGCATATCTGCCTGCGGGATGGTTTGATGCGATGCAGAAGCACCAGCAGGATTACGACTGGTTTGGATGCCCGATGCAACATACCGTCATGATTGAATACAACGTGAGTTATGGAGAGCGTCCCTGGGCGGGAACCCAGATGGGACGCAAGAAAGCGTTTGAATCGGGCCTGTCCCGGGTGGATGACGATTATGTTTACAGGCAGGAAGATTATGTGTTTTCAGATATCGTTGCCAAAGCAGGATACAGGGAAGGCAAGATTTCAGATACCTTCCATTATCACCAGACTATGCAGAAACAAACACCATGGTCGCGCCATATTAAATCTGTCAATTTCGATTTGGAAATAAGCCCGGAAGAGGAGATTCGCACCTGTATGACCATGGCTAAGGGGATAGTCAAATATCTCGATCCGCCGGTTCTTGCAGAGGCGGTGGTGATGAATATCGATCGACTGGAGGAAATGGGCGTCTTCAGTTGGAGGGATTTTATGGGTTGGGTCAAGGCAGAAAACCCAGACTGGCTACCGGTGCTGAAACGTCAGCGTTTGGCTATGCTTCCTTACAAACTCAAGCCGGTATTGCGCACTATACGTCGTATCCTTGGGAAATGAGAAAAAATGTCCTGATTGCGGTCAGCATTGGAACTCACTTCATCGAGTTATCCCGTGTCGCGCGATTGCTGAAAGAATCCGACAGATTTAATCCGGTCATATTTTTTCAATACGGGTATGATGCACTTGAGCGCGATGTCCGCGTTTGTATAGAAGAAGGTTGGCAGTACCTGGCGCCGCCTGAGAAAGGCAAAAGCCAGAAGCGATTTAGAAGAATCCTTTTACGTTTTTCCCCTCCCACCCTGCTGTTTCCTCTGCTTTTGTCATGGAAGCTTGCAGAATACATGTATCAAGGTTATCAGGCTGAAAGCCTGCTTAACGAATACAAACCCGTATTGTTGGCGGCATCCGAAGATGTTTATTTGTACGTTCTGATAAAAACGGCAAAAGACCTGATGATTCCCTCTGTAATCATTCCGTTTACAATCGCCAACGCTCGAGAACCCGCCGAGGCCTATTTCGACAGGCCGGAGCACATAGTATCTGCAAGTATGATAAACAAACTTGTTGCCAGGAAGTATCCCCATTGGGTTTATGAACACCGAGACAGAAAGCTGCTGCGCAATCCGGCTTACGATATTGTCGCAATTGAACATTTGGGTTTCGCCCCCAGCAGCCCTTGGACCTATAATTCTGAAGGAACGGTCATTGCGGTAGAAAATGATTTCATGTTCAAATACTATCGAAAGGAGGGCTTGACTCCGGAACGGATGGTCGTAACTGGGGCGCTTTATGATGACTTGCTCGTAAAAGTCCGCAAGGATGCGGATCGTCTCCGGGCTGTCCTTTACCGGGAACTCGAACTTCCCTCCGACCGTCCTCTCCTCTTGTGTGCTCTTCCTCCTAGTCAATTCCCGAGGAAATGCGAGTTTAACGATTATGAACAAATGGTTTGTTTCTGGATGCAAACGTTAGCCTCGCTTTCCGGATGGAACATTATTGTGCGTCCTCATCCCCGGATGACGGACGAGGAAATCGAGCCTCTGAGAAAATTCGGTTTGGCAATAACCAACCGCGATACCGCTTCCTTGGTGCCCCTTTGCAACATCTATGTGGCCAGCGTTTCCGCTACTATTCGTTGGGCCATCGCCTGCGGCATCCCGGTGGTCAATTATGATGTATATCAAATGGATTATGAGGATTTTAAGGAAGTTGGAGGTGTCGTCACAGTAAATGACGGCGATTCTTTCATTACAATCCTGAAAAACTTGACTTCGAATCACGATTATTACGAGGAGGTGGCTAATCGCCAGCGGATGGAGATGGCGGCATGGGGAAAGATGGATGGCAAATCCGGTGAGAGGATGTTGAAGCTATTCGAACATATGATCCAAAAAAGACTGGAGAGCAAGCAATGAAAACGTTGATAATCGGCGCCGGGCGGATGGGCCGCCGGCATATTCAGGTCGTCCGTGAATTGGGACTTAATCTGGCCGGTATCTGCGATCTGAATCAGGAAGCCCTGAATCTGGCGAAGGCAGAGTACGGTCTTGCGGATGAACTTTTGTTTACCGATGCTCACTCGATGTTAAAAAAGATATCGCCGGATTGTGTGATAGTGGCGACGACAGCGCCAACACACTGTGAGTATACATGCCTGGCCGTGGCGGCGGGAGCCGAATGTGTTTTTTGTGAAAAGCCGATGGCCGTTTCCCTTGCGGAATGCGATAGAATGATAGACATGTGTGCTCGTCACGGTTCGAAACTGGCTGTTAATCACCAGATGCGATTCATGGAGCAATATCGGGAGCCAAAGCGTATTGTACAATCAGAAGAGTTCGGCGGGTTATCCAGCATTACCGTCATTGCCGGAAATTTCGGCGTGGCTATGAACGGGACACACTATTTTGAGATGTTCCGCTATCTTTCTGAAGAAACTCCCGTGGAAGTGACTGCCTGGTTCTCTCCCGGGAAAGTGCCGAACCCCCGGGGGGATCAGTTTGAAGACCGGGCTGGTGCGGTGCGCTTGGTATCGACGCGGGGAAAACGTTTTTACATGGAAGTCGGCGCCGACCAAGGCCACGGTGTTCAGGTCATATATGCCGGGCCCTATGGACAGTTGACGGTCGATGAGTTGGCGGGAAAGATGAGGCTGATAATACGTGAAGATCAATACCGGGATTTGCCTACCACACGTTATGGTATGCCGTCTTGGGAGAAGAACTACCGGATAACGCCGGCGGATGTGATCGCCCCGTCACGTTCCGTTCTGGATGCCCTGATCAGGAATGATGATTACCCTTCCGGTGAAGACGGCCGTCTGGCCGTTTCCGTGCTGGTGGCTGCTTATGTTTCTCATGAAGATGGTCATCGTCCGGTAAGCATAAACGATGATGTGTTGCCGACGACGCTGGTTTTTCCCTGGGCGTGAAATGAAGCGAATAGACTTTGCGGCGTCCTACTTGACATGGCTTACGAGAAAGGAAAGAAGCTATGGCCGGTTTCAGATCGAGGGGGTGTGTACTGCCCGTGCAGACCATCAGGGGGCGGAGGAGATATTTTGCCTGGCGCCGGCGGTTGTAGCGGGAAATGTCTATGCGGAACATGAGATCGTAAAGAGACCCCCTTACCTTTTTCAGATTGCCGTATCCCAACACCGGCATGTGATATTCAGGACCTATATTCCCTCACGCAACTCTCAGAGGAGTGCGGGAACAAATGCGGGGCTCTTCGCTGACATGGAGATATGTCTCAAGGAGAGGGAAGCCATAGTCCTTAGTGATTATGAGGCTATCGAGGCTGCGGTAAGAAAAGGGGCCGTTCTGTCAGTCCAAATGGATTATGAAAAGCGTTCCGGTGGTCAGATTACCATAGAATTTCCCATCAAGCACATCAACATCAAAAAGGAAGGGAAGATGTTCCAAGTGGAAACCGGGCCGATTCCAGTCATCGCCGCGGGATCTGAAAACGATGTCCCGTCTTTCGAGACGGGTTTGGGCTTCCGAACGGCATTTGTGCACTTCAATCGCCTCGATGAAGCCGAATTGACAATCCATGCGCCCGTAAAAGTCGGCCGGGAAGAGGTCTTTGCTTTTTCAGAGATACAGAAGGTCAATGCCCACATTAAAATAATGGCAGATATGGATTGACGATGAATAAATTTTAGGAAAGGTCGTAATCCTCATGAAGGTAGAAAAGATATGCCAGGTGGCGATTGTTGGAGCCGGATATATGGCAGGTGAACATATCCGGGCGTTTCAGGACATTCCCGGAGTGAACATCTCAGGGATTCACAGCCGGACAAGGGTGCGGGCCGAACAAATCGCTGCGCAATTCGGGATAGTGAAGGTCTGCGGCTCCATTGAAGAATTATACCACTTAACCGAGGCTGATCTTGTTGTCGTTACGGTGCCGGAATTAGAGATGAATGGGGTGAGCCGCGCCTGTTTTAAATACCCCTGGGTGGCGCTGCTGGAAAAGCCAGCCGGATACAACTATGCCGACGCCCGGGAAATAGAATCGGCGGCCAGGGCCGAGCATCGTCGCGTTTTCGTGGCGCTGAACCGTCGCCATTATTCGAGTACCCAGGTTGTGATAAAGGATCTGCGGGAGCTGTCGGGCCCACGCTTCATTCGCGTGGAAGATCAGGAGGATCAGATCCGCGCTCTGGAGGCGGGCCAGCCGCGGTTGGTGGTGGATAACTGGATGTATGCAAATTCCATCCATGTTGTAGATTATTTTTTGATGATGGGCCGGGGGAAGATAACCGCCGTAGAGCCTATAGTACCCTGGGTCCCTGACGTACCCCATTTCGTAGCGGCGAAAATAACCTTCGATTCCGGCGATGTCGGTCTGTATGAAGCCGTCTGGAACAGGCCGGGGCCGTGGGCCGTAACCGTGAGTACTCCGGAAAAGCGCTGGGAGATGAGACCCCTGGAACAGGCCGCTTATCAGGAGGCGGGGCAAAGGAAAATGGTAGGAGTCGAACCCCACCCATGGGATGTCAAATTTAAACCGGGCCTGCGCTTACAGGCAGAAAAAGCGGTCGCGGCAACGCGGGGAGAAGCGAATGACCTGCCGACCTTGCAGGAATCTCTTGATGCGATGCGCTTGGTGAGAGATATTTACAAACGGCAGTGAATATTCCGGAAACGACGGCGAAACGGTCTTACCTGTCTGAGCAGGAGGTCTCGTCCCTCTTGCGGGAGCTGGAACTCAAGTATGATTTGTTTCGACATGAAGTTGATGGCTACAGTGCCTGGCGACTTCTGAGATTCTGGTTCGCCGACAGTCTGCAAAATCTTCCTCTTCATAATACGCTGCCACAGTGGCGGCTTTTGGGCTGGTTTGCTTACCACGGCATCCGGGATTCCCTTAAATTCATCTTTCCCAAGCAAGCACGCTATGTAGTAAAGACTTGCGCCTCCGCACTCAATGAATACCGGGACGGCTATTGGAAGGATATATATTTTGACGATCTTCTTGAGGAAATCGGTGATTGTTTCAAAATGGATGTCCTCAACAGTCCCCTGTTCTTTGACAGGCGTAAGTACGCCCTCATCCCCATTTCGATATCAACTTCTCTGCCAGATCTCTTTTCTTCCCTTCTTGCTGCCGCCGGGATACCTGGGGCCATTTCGCAAGTTACCCGAGCCATAAAGAAAGATTTGGCAGCCGCTGTTGATTTGCCTCCGTTCGACGACGTTGCCGCTGCCTTCCGGTTGCGTCGTTTTTACTGGGCAAAACGGGTTTATCGATGGCTGCTCAAGCGCATAAGTCCAAAATTCGTGCTTTACGAAGATACGGGATCGTTTTCCTTATGTGCGGCGGCGCAGGAACTGGGCATTAAGGCAATAGAATTTCAACATGGCGTTTTCGGCCGGCACCACCCTGCCGTGCTGCCCGCCTGGGCATTGCCGTATAAAGGCAAACTCATCGTTCAGGACAAGTTGTTTCTTTATGGTGAATTCTGGAAAGCAGAAATCGCCGCCAACGGTTTTTACGGAGATGAACTGTGCGTCGTCGGTAGCGCCAGGATAGATAGATACCGGATTAAAAGGAGAGAATACAAGTCGAAAGAAAACGATGGCGGTCCATACAAGCTCCTCGTTACCACCCAGGGCTTTGCCGTTTCCGAGCTTGTCGGTATGCTTTCCCGCTTTATTTCCCTGGTTCACAGGGAATTGGATTACCGTTTGTTCATCAAACTTCACCCCATTAATGAGCGGGATGTTTCGGTCTATGAAACACTTTATCGGGGCAATGACCGCGTCAGGGTATTTTTAGGCACGGAATCACCTTCCACGTTTGATCTCCTTGTCGAGACGGATTTGCATCTCAGTATATCCTCTGCCTGTCATTATGACGCCCTGGGTTTGGGAGTGCCTACTGTCGTGTTGGCCCTGCCAAATCATGAAATCGTTTTGCATCTCGTTGCGTCCCGCCAGGCGAGATTAGCGGCAAGTCCCGAGGATATTATTGATATTGTTAAAGAATGCCGAAGAATAACGATACCGCTGGAGGTTAGCGCCTCTTATTTTCTTCCGGATGCCTTGCCAAGGATCAAAGAGGAGCTTGCCGCCTGACTTTTCTATTGGGAATATGCATATCTGGGTCATAACGATTGGAGAGCCGGTGCCTGTCGATGGAAACCGCTATGATCGCCTGCACCGGTCCGGTTTGCTGACCAGAAGCCTGGAAAAGCGGGGAACAAGAACAACCTGGTGGACATCGACTTTCGATCACTTTCGCAAGAAACATCTTGCCTTGGATCATTCCCTAGTCCAGGCGGGGCCGTTGCTGACTATAAGAATGCTTCACGGTTACGGATATCGTAACAACATATCCTTGGCCAGACTTTGGGACCACCGTAAAATTGCCGCGTCCTTCGCCCGGGAAGCGGAGAATTCGGAACGTCCGGATGTGATCATCTCCGCGTGGCCCACGATCGAACTGAGCGCCGCGGCGATCCAGTACGGCCGGCAGCACGACGTGCCCGTAATTCTCGACATGAGAGATATGTGGCCGGATATCTTTATTGAATCGTTGCCGCCGGCTTTCCGCTATCCGGGGAGGATATTGCTGACGAAGCTGTTCCGGGATGCCCGGCGTACCTGCTCAGCCGCCGCTGCAATTACGGGCATTACGGATGCGTTTGTTGACTGGGGAGTAAAAAAGGCAAGAAGAACAAGAAGATTACGGGATATTTCTTTCCCCATGGGTTATCCTAAAGCTTATTTTCCCGCTGATAAAATAAGGGCGGCAGAATCGTTTTGGGATCGTCGTGGCATTTACGCCGGGAAAGAATTCGTAGCCTGTTTTTTGGGGAGTTTCGGAAGACAGCTGGATGTCGAATGCCTGATCGGTGCGGCTCGGATTCTCAAGAACCGGAGGCAGCCAGTCAAATTTGTACTCTGCGGGGCCGGTGACTATCTGGAAAGGTATCGGCAGATGGCGGCTGATATTTCCGAAGTCATTTTTCCGGGTTGGATAGACGCTGTGACGATGCATGTCCTGATGCGGCGTTCCTCCGTTGGATTGGATCCCCTACCGAATCGCTACGATTTCCTCGCGACTATAAACAATAAGGCCATTGAATATATGAGCGCCGGGCTGCCCGTGATTTCCAGCCCCCGCCATGGTGTATTGCATGATTTGTTAAAGAGATATGACTGTGGCGACGGATATGCTTCCGGAAACGCTGAGGAACTGGCAACCTTGTTGACTACGCTCCGTGACGCACCAGACCGACTGAAAAGCTGGTCGCGAAATGCCACGGCCCTTTTTGAAGAAGCGTTTGTTGCGGAAAAGGTTTACGATCGAATGTCTGCTTATCTGGAGAGTTTTGCCGCAGCGGAGAATTCTTGACCAATAAATGAGGATGAAGGCGGATTCTTTTCCCACGTTTTGAAAAGATTGCTCGACATTTTTGTTTCGTTTGGAGGCCTCCTGCTTTTGAGTCCCATGATGGCTGTGGTCGCCTTGATAATCAAAAAAGACGGCGGCCCCGTCTTCTACCGGGGAGAGCGCACCGGCCTGCGGGGGGCGACCTTTCGGATTTACAAGTTCCGGACCATGGTGGTAGATGCGGAGAAACTTGGCGGCGCTTCCACGGCGGGAGACGATGCCCGCATCACACCGGTGGGGAAATTCCTCCGTAAATACAAGTTTGACGAGCTGCCGCAACTCATCAATGTCCTCAAGGGAGAGATGAGCATTGTCGGACCCCGGCCGGAGGTGAAGCGTTACACGGATATGTTTTCCGAAGAGGAAAGGGCTATCCTGACTGTCCGCCCCGGGATTACCGACTGGGCCTCTATCTGGAACGCCGACGAAGGGGCCGTCCTCGCCGGAGCGGCGGATCCGGAAAAGGCCTATCTCGAACTTATCCGGCCGACGAAATTGAAATTGCAGTTGAAGTATGTTAGGGAGCGATCTTTCTGGGTGGATCTGAAGATCATCTTTCTCACCCTGTTGGCGGTCATCCAGCCGGAAAGCCAGGCCGTGCGGGAGCTGAGAGCCGGGCATGAGGGCTGATTATATTGGAGATCGTGGGGGA
>ENA-UPSM01000652-UPSM01000652.1-activated-sludge-metagenome-genome-assembly--contig:-NODE-652-length-48242-cov-12.090896_pt1 | contig 48242 bp, 45 predicted proteins | sample MGYA00238181_ERZ773283 | MGnify/ENA primary metagenome ERZ773283 (study PRJEB29023, sample SAMN05720199) | activated sludge metagenome | isolation source: Anaerobic digester | place: Japan... | reverse complement strand
AGCAAACAGGAAGTTTGCAAAAAAGCGCCTCGCTAATAAGCGCAGACTATCGCAGTCATTACGAAGTAATGAGTGATAGTTCTGTCGCGACAAAAAAGCCGGGTAGGGATTTCAAAAGGGACAGGGCTGGCGACTGAAGCCCTGTCCCTTTTGATCTTATCGCATGAGACCATGCGAAACCGGATTTAAAGGTGCGGAGCACCTTTTGTGTATTGCATGACACCATGAAAATTAATTGTTGATGGCAATATTATATTGCTTTTTCTCAACGGACTTTCTTGTCCGTTTCGATAGATGTTGTCAATATAATTGTCGCACTCAACGCCGTGGTAAATATTGCGTTCTCCCGCTGGGAGCTGAAGCTCCTCTCGCGGGCTGTGGAGCGACATCGTGTCGCTCCTAAAAAAAAGACCGGCACGAATGCCGGTCAAGGGGAATAAATCGGTGTGAATAAACAGGATATTCCTGCTTATCGGCGTGTTTGTTATCCTCGGTATGCTTTTGTGTAAAGCTCCTTGATTTCGGAGATCAAAGGATACCTAGGGTTTGCTCCGGTGCACTGGTCGTCAAATGCCTGCTCGCTCATTTCATCAAGTGTCGCAAAAAATTCCGTTTCACCGACCGAAGCTTCGGCGATTGTTTTAGGTATGTTGAGCTGGGCTTTCAGTTTTTCTACAGCGTCGATCAGTTTGTTTACCTTGTCATCAGCAGTTTTTCCGCCAAGTCCGAGGAAATCCGCGATCTTTGCATAACGCTCTTTCGCGTTAGGATATTTATACTGCGGAAACGCTGTCTGTTTTATAGGCGCATCCGTTGAATTGAATCTGATTACATGACTTATCATCAGCGCGTTTGCGAGTCCGTGAGGCAGATGATGGCGCGCGCCGAGCTTATGCGCAGTTGAATGGCATATTCCGAGGAACGCATTTGCGAAAGCCATTCCTGCAAGTGTGGAAGCGTAATGAACTTTTTCGCGTGCCTTGACGTTTGTAGTGCCTTCGGTGTAGGCAAGCGGCAGATATTTAAACAGAAGTCTCATTGATTCAAGAGCGATTCCGTTTGTGTAGTCGCTTGCGAGTACGGAAACGTATGCTTCGAGTGCGTGAGTAAGCGCGTCTATACCTGAGAATGCAGTCAGTGATTTCGGCATGCTCATCGTAAGCTCCGGATCGACTATCGCCATGTCGGGTGTAAGTTCATAATCCGCGATCGGATATTTGAAACCGGTTTTTTCATCTGTTACTACGGCGAAAGGCGTTACTTCGCTTCCAGTACCTGAAGTTGTCGGAATCGCTATCATCGTAGCTTTCTTTCCGATTGAAGGGAACTTGTAGATTCTTTTTCTTATATCCATGAATCTTAGGGCAAGACCTTCAAACTTAAGACTCGGATCTTCATAAAGTAGCCACATGATTTTTGCCGCGTCAATCGGAGAGCCTCCGCCGAGCGCGATTATCGCGTCAGGCTTGAATACGTTCATTATCTGAAGACCTTTGTTTACGGTTGCGAAAGTCGGATCCGGTTCAACCTCATAAAAAGTCTCGTGATCGATTTTGAGATCGTCAAGTATTGCAGTGATCTTATCCGTGTAGCCGAGATCAAAAAGTGGTTTGTCCGTAACAATCAGAACGCGCTTCTTGCCTTCAAGTTCCTGAAGGGCAACCGGCAATGATCCGTATTTAAAATATATTTTAGAAGGAACTCTGAACCAAAGCATATTTTCTCTCCTTTCAGCAACAGTCTTTGTGTTGATGAGATGTTTTACACCCACGTTTTCGCTGACGCTGTTTCCTCCCCAGCTTCCGCAGCCTAGAGTAAGTGAAGGCTCAAGTCTGAAATTGTAAATGTCTCCGATTGCGCCGTGTGATGCCGGCATGTTGATGAGAACGCGTCCTGTTTTCATCTGCGCGCCGTAATATTTTACGCGGTCGGCATTCATGATCTGGTCGGTATAAAGAACCGATGTGTGACCGAATCCGCCGAATTCGATAAGAGCGACTGCTTTCGCAACAGCATCCTTAAAATCTTCCGCTTTATAAAGAGCGAGTACCGGTGAAAGTTTTTCATACGCGAAGCTTTCGTCAGCGTTGATTTCGGTTGTTTCGCCGATTAGAACTTTTGCTGTTTCAGGTACTGTTATGCCTGCGATTTTGGCGATGTTATACGCGGACTGACCGACAATTTTAGAGTTAAGCGCGCCGTTTATGACGATTGTTTCTGCGACCTTTTTTCTTTCCTTGTCGTTTAGAATGTAGGCTCCGCGGTCAAGAAATTCCTGTTTAACTTCGTCGTATTTTTCTTTTACAACGATTACTGACTGCTCGGATGCGCATATTACGCCGTTATCGAAAGTCTTGCTCAGAAGAATTGAGTTTACTGCCATTTTGATGTGAGCGGTTTCGTCAATTACCGCAGGCGTGTTTCCGGCGCCGACGCCTATTGCAGGATTTCCGGAAGAATAAGCGGCTTTAACCATGCCCGGCCCGCCGGTCGCAAGAATGAGTGCGATGTCCTTATGCTTCATCAAATGCTGGCTGAGTTCAACTGTAGGCTCATCAATCCATGCGACTATGTTATCCGGTGCCCCGGCTTCAACAGCAGCTTTTAGAACTATTCTTGCGGCTTCGGCTGTACATTTTTTTGCGCGCGGATGCGGCGAGAATATGATCGCGTTTCTGGTTTTGAGCGCGAGAAGCGCTTTGAAAATCGCGGTTGAAGTCGGGTTGGTTGTCGGAACAACACCCGCAATGATCCCAACCGGTTCGGCGATTTTCTTTATACCGAACGATTTATCTTCTTCGATTATTCCGCATGTCTGGCAGTCTTTATATTTGTTGAAGATGTATTCTGCGGCGAAGTGGTTTTTGATAACCTTGTCTTCAACGATTCCCATGCCTGTTTCCGCAACGGCTTCTTTTGCAAGACGGATTCTTTCCGCGTTTGCGGCAATCGCTGCCTTGCGGAAAATTTCATCGACCTGCTCCTGCGTAAATTCAGCGTATTTTTTTTGTGCCGATTTTACTGTTTCGATCAGCTGTTCAAGCTCGTTAATATTTGTGATATTTTTCATATAATCCCCTCCTGATCGGGTTTCTTGCGGTCAAAATGCTGATAATATGCGTGATGGTCAAGGAAAATATGATAAAAAATGTTAAAAATGTGAAAAAAATCACATAAATGTGAAAAACTTGTGTTTTTCATGTATTCAGCTGGGTAATTTCCCCAGCTGAAGGGCAACTAATTATAGATTTCATATAAGAAAATGTAATTATATGAACATTGAATGATATGGTTTGCGTAGTTTTTAGTGTTTAAATTATTTACCGATAGAGCCTGTTGTTGAAGCTCTAAAAAATGCTTGCCGGTAAAGGCGCTAAGTTTCCTTATAAACAATCAGCTCATAGGAATGCCGGGTAAGATGAAAAACATAAGAAATTTCTCTATTATTGCACATATCGATCACGGAAAAAGCACGCTTGCCGACCGTATAATCGAAAAATGCCGTCTCGTTGATGACCGGAATAAGGTCGATCAGATGCTTGATACTATGGATATTGAGCGTGAAAGGGGAATTACGATTAAGGCTAATGCCATCACTCTCAAATACAGCGCTAAAAACGGCGAAGATTATATTTTTAATCTTATCGACACACCTGGGCATGTTGACTTTGCCTACGAAGTTTCGCGTGCGCTTGCTTCATGCGACGGAGTTCTTCTGGTTGTAGATGCGACTCAGGGTGTTGAAGCGCAAACAATCGCGAATCTTTATCTCGCGATGGAAAATGATCTCGAAATAATTCCTGTTATTAATAAAATCGATATGCCCGCTGCAGATGTTGAAAAAACAAAACACAGCATTGAAAAGACTCTGGGTCTTGATGCTGATCACGCCGTTGCAGTTTCTGCAAAAGAAGGCATAAACATCGAAGAGCTTCTTGAAAAAATCGTTGAGTATATTCCTGCTCCGAAGGGTGATATAAATAAACCTCTTTCGGCATTGATTTTTGATTCTTATTTCGACAAATATGTCGGTACTGTCGTAAAGGTTAGAATATATGACGGTGAAATAAAAAAAGATGATGTCATCAAAATGGTTTTTTCCGGCAGAGAATATACCGTTAATGAAGTCGGTGTTTTCAGGCTTAGTCTTGAGAAACGCGACAGGCTTCTGCCTGGTGAAGTCGGCTACGTTATAGCGAATATTAAATCTGTTACAGATACAAAAATAGGCGATACTATTACGCTTGCTTCAAATCCGTGCGCCGCTCCGTTAAAGGGTTTCCGTGATGCGAAGCCGATGGTTTTCGCAGGTCTTTATCCGATGTTTTCCGACGAGTATGAGGCATTACGTGAGGCACTTGCTAAACTGAAGCTGAATGATGCTTCTTTGCTTTTTGAACCGGATAATTCTTATGCCCTCGGTTTCGGTTTCCGCTGCGGTTTTCTCGGTCTTCTTCATATGGAAATTATTCAGGAACGTCTCGAAAGAGAATTTGATATCTCTCTCGTTACTACCGCGCCGAGTGTTGAGTATCACGTGACTACAGTTCAGGGTGAAACTCTCGTTGTAGATAATCCGGTAAAGCTTCCGGATCCGGGAATGATTGAAAGCATAGAGGAACCGTTTGTTGCTACGACAATAATTACTCCGAAAGAATATATCGGAAATTTAATGAACCTTATCATGGAATGCCGCGGCATCCAAAACGATATGAAATATGTCGATGAAAACAGGGTTGAAATTCACAGCGATCTTCCGCTTTCTGAAATCGTGTTCAATTTCTATGATAAGCTTAAAAGCTATTCAAAAGGCTATGCTTCGTTTGATTATGAATTGAAGGATTACAGAAAATCAAAAATGGTGAAATGCGATATTCTGGTTCATTCTGAACCGGTCGATGCTCTTTCATTTATAGTTCATACGGACAAGGCATACAATAGAGGCAAGGAAATCATTGAAAAGCTCAAGGATATTATCCCGCGCCATCAGTTTCAGATACCTTTACAGGCGGCCGTCGGAGCAAAGATCGTTGCTCGTGAAAATATCTCTGCATTAAGAAAAAATGTAACGGCAAAATGTTACGGCGGAGATATTACCCGTAAGCGGAAACTTCTTGAGAAGCAGAAAGAAGGAAAGAAACGAATGAAAATGGTCGGAAATGTTGAGATCCCTCAGGAAGCGTTTTTAACGATTCTTAAAATTGACTGATTAACTTGAAGTGAGGTTTTGCCTCACTTTTTTTTTGTTTTTGAAAGAGCAGTTTTTAGCAGAGTTTTGATTTCATCTTTTGAAGCAAGATAGGCTGCATCAAGTCCGCCATTGTCTTTTGCTGACGGATCCGCATTTTTCTCGAGAAGAAGCTTTACCATTTCAGTGTTGCCTGTCGAGCTTGCCGCCATGAGAGGCGTAAAACCGTTTTTGTTAGGTTTATTTACGTCTGCGCCGTTTTCAATTAAAATTACTGCTACTGAATTTTTCGAAAAATAAATCGATATCATGAGGGGAGTAGTTCCGATATTGTCTGCAAGTTCAATATCGGCTTTTTTCGCTATAAGGAGTTTTGCAGCTTCAGCATCTCCGTATCTTGCTGAAATATTCAAAGCTGAAACTCCGTTATTATCAACTGCATTTACATTGATGTTTTTGTTGAGAAGAAATTCTATTATGTCAATATTTCGGTAAGCGATTCTGTTTCTGCATGCGATAAGAAGGGCTGTATTTCCTCCGGATGTTGATGCGTTTATGTCGGCTTTTGAAGCAAGTGCTGATTTTATTTTTTCAAGATCATTCTGCTGAACTGCTTTGAGAAAAATTTCGTTTGAGTCAGATGCGTATAATCCTGAGAATATCAGGGCAAACAGAAGGGTTATGTGTTTCATGTCTCCTCCACAAAAAAGAGATAATAGAATAAATTAGGATGAAATGATCACCAGATATTGCAAATCTTTTTTTGGGGAGATTGAAATCTTTGTTCTTATGGTAATAAATTCGCATTATTTAACTTTTTTAAGTTTATTCCATAACTTGGCTGTATTGTTGATATTTTTATAATAGTCTGTAAAAAAAATGAAATTTGGAAGATAAAAATATGGCGCTTTCCGTATTAATTACGGAGGCATTTATGAGGTTGAGAAGCAGTGCGAATATTGAATTATTTTCTTATTCTCTTTTGATTCGGGCTTGCAATGTGAAAAAGATTTCTTTGTCAAAAATGATATCTTTGATAATGCGTAATGCTGTGATGCAGTATGATTTTAATAATAAGGCAGTTCTTTTCCGGAATGTCAAGTATCAGTCGAAGGGATTAAAGTATAAGATCATCCACTTTTATTTTGAAGCCGAAGAATATGAGATTTGTTTGGATATGAGGAAGTTTGGGAAGGTTTCTGTTTCAAGTATCTTGAATGTATGGATTAAAAATTTTGTTGGAAAATTATTCTCGGAGAGAAAATCAGTCAAATTTGAGTTAAAATTGGATAACTATGCTATTAGATATTTTGCCAAATTCATAAAAAAGGATAGTAATATTAAATTTCTAATTGAAATACAACGAAGAGCCCTTTCCCCCTGAATAAATATTTATTATTAAAAATATTTGCCGAATTTATTATTCTTTTGCATTATGGAAGTGAAATTACAAAAAAAGCTCTGCGGATAAATGTAGAGTAAAAATAATCAAATATTTCGGAGGATTCATGAAACATCAGTTTCAGACTGAAGTTGACAAACTGCTTCATCTCATCATTCATTCTCTCTATTCGCACAAAGAGATTTTTCTCCGCGAACTCGTTTCCAACGCTTCTGATGCTATTGATAAACTGAAGTATCTCAAGTTCACAGATGATGCGTATAAGAATGTTGATTTCGACGGAAGAATAGATATCAGTTTTTCTGATTCAGACGGGAAAAAAACTTTAACTGTTTCCGACAGCGGTATCGGTATGGATGAAATCGATCTCACTGAAAATCTTGGTACTATCGCGCGTTCCGGAACAAAGAATTTTATTGAGAAACTCACAGGTGATGCGAAGAAAGATTCTAATCTTATCGGTCAGTTCGGTGTCGGTTTTTATTCTTCGTTTATGATTGCGGATGAAATTGAAGTTATTTCTAAAAAAGCCGGAACGGATAAAGCCTACAAGTGGGTGAGCGACGGAAAAACCGGTTTTGAAATAACAGAGGATGAAAGATCGTCCCACGGTACTACAATAATTCTCAAACTTAATGAGAACGGATCAGAATACGCCAACAGATGGCAGATTGAACAGCTTATTAAAAAATATTCGAATCATATTGCTTGTCCGATTTATCTAACATACGAAAGTGAAAAAGACGGTAAGAAAGAAACCGTTACTACTCAGATTAATTCTGCTAGTGCGTTTTGGAAGCGAAGTAAGTCGGAACTTAAAGATGAAGATTACAATGAATTCTACAAATCTCTTTCAGGCGACTTCGAAGATCCTATGTTTCACATTCATACCAGAGCTGAAGGAACTCTTGATTACACCACGCTCTTTTTTATTCCTAAAAAAGCTCCATTTGATCTCTTCCGCTCGGATTATGCTGCGGGTGTGAAGCTTTACGTTAAGCGAGTTTTCATTACAGATGATGAAAAAGAGCTTATGCCTGTATATCTTCGATTTGTGAAAGGTATTATTGATTCAGAAGATCTTCCTCTTAATGTCAGCCGAGAGATTCTTCAGCAAAATAAAGTTATGTCTAAGATCCGCAGTAATTCAGTGAAAAAAATTCTTTCAGAGTTTGAAACTCTTTCAAAGGATAAAGAAAAATACGCTGATTTCTACAAAGAATTCGGAAAACCGCTGAAAGAAGGTTTGTATCAGGATTTTGAAAACCGTGAAACTCTCACTGAGCTTGTACGGTTTAAATCTACTAAGCGTGAAGGATTTGTTTCTTTCGCTGAATATGTTTCTTCTATGAATTCAGACCAGAAGTCCATTTATTATATTACCGGCGGTACTGAAGAGAATCTTAAGAATTCTCCGCTTTTGGAGTATTATCGCAAAAAAGATATCGAAGTTCTGATAATGGATGATGAAATCGATGAGATAGTCATTCCTTCTCTTTTCAAATACAAGGACTTTGATCTCAAAGCTGTAAACCGCACCGATTCTGCTGACGAACTTAAAACTGAGGATGAAAAGAAAAGCGAGGAAAGCGCCAAAGATGTTATTGAGAAGATAAAAAAAATTCTCGGCGACAAGGTTAAAGATGTTAAGGCTTCATCCCGTCTTTCTGATTCTCCTTGCTGTGTTGTAGCAGATTCAACTGATCCCTCATTTCAGATGCAGGCAATGCTTAAAGCAATGGGACAAAGCGGCGGAGATGTAAAACCGGTTTTTGAAATTAATCCGAATCACGTGATTATTAAAAAGCTTGAATCAACTTCAGATGAAGCAGTTCTTGAAAACACTGTTAATCTTCTTTTCGTTCAGGCGATGATGCTTGAAGGCGGAAAAATCGATAACACTGCTTCATTTGCAAAAGCTATGAATGCAATGCTTGAAAAGGCTCTTTAAGTTTGAACATAACACAAACGGACGGCTTTAGCCGTCCGTTTGTGTTATGTATTTAATATTTCTTTCCAATTGAAACTATTCATAAAATTTATATTATCTAAGTTATTAAATAATAATAAAATAATTATTATTTTCTGGAAATTCATTCTTTTTGAGTTATAATCAGTTAAAAGGAAAAGTGTATTTTCCAAATCGGAGGCTATATGGCTAAAATAACTTTAAAAGGTAATATTATTAATACATTCGGAAATCTTCCTGAAATCGGATCGAAAGCAAAGGATTTTTTACTCACTAAAACGGATCTTTCTGATGTTTCTCTCAATGATTTCAGCGGAAAGCGCATTGTCATGAATATTTTCCCGAGTGTTGACACGGGAGTCTGTGCGACATCAGTTAGACGTTTCAACGCCGAACTTGATAAAATGAAAAACACGGTTGTTCTTTGCATTTCAGTTGATCTTCCGTTTGCACACCAGCGTTTCTGCGGTGCCGAGGGCTTGAATAATGTAATTTCTCTCAGTGAAATGCGCATTCGAAAATTCGGCGAAGATTACGGTGTACGGATTATAGACGGTCCGCTTGCCGGAATATTTTCCCGTGCGGTTATTGTAATTGATGAAACCGGAAAAATAATCTATACCGAGCAGGTTCCCGAAATAGCGCAGGAGCCTGATTACGCGCCTGTAGTTAAACTTCTTTTATAAAATCTATATTACCGGTAGAGCCGGTAATATAGAAATTCTTTCGGTTCGGTTTCACCTGAGTTAACTATATTGATAGTGCGGATTTTTTTGAATCCGCATTTTTTTATTATTTTCTCTGAAGGAATATTGTCAGGCTCAACTATTGCCATCAGATAATCGATTTTTTTGTTTTCTAAAACCCATTTCGAAAAAGCGGAAGCGGCTTCTGTCATATAACCCTTTCCGGCATAATTTTCGCTGATGAAATATGCCATCTCTATTTCATCGTCGACTTCCGGTTTATGACCACAGCCTATCATTCCGATCATTTCTGAAGTTTCAATCAGCTCTACGGCAAGCATGGTGCGCATGTTTGCGGGATCATTGTAGCATGAAATGTACCAGTTCAGCAGATCAGAGATTTCTTCTCTAGTCATGCCCCAGTCGGGCATCCATTTAAGAATGAATTTCTCTCTGGTAATTTCATAAATTCTTTCAACATCTTTAAGAGTAAATTTTCTGAGATTAATTCTATTTGTTTGTATTTTCATTTTTTCTGGTTAGCTGATTGACCGGGTTTTGTCAAGATCTTGATGACTAATAATTTAAACGATGTTTAGAATTGTGATATGCCGGCAGTTGTAATTTATATTATCTTCATGACTTAACTTATTTGTTTCGGCTTTGTAAATAATTATGTTTTGCAAAGGCGGAAATAAAATTCTTCTTGAAAAATGTTTTTGCGGGCGTTGCAAAAGATTATGCGTGAAACTTTCTTCCGGTTTTGCGCAGCAGGCAGGGTGACGCGATGGGTCTCAAAAATGTGATGATCAGGTACAAGCTTTTTTTTGTTTCTGTAATGTTTACCATACCTATTGTTCTACTCCTTTATTTTTTTATTACAGAAAAAAATATTGCGATTCGTTTCGGAGCAAAAGAATATTACGGTAATGAAATACTTCGGATTGTAAGAGTTCTCATGGAAAACACTCTGCATTACCACCGGGATATTCTTGATAATAATGAAGCTTCATCATCAATCGCCGGGATTAATTCTTCTATATCGGATATTAGCAATAAAAATAAATCCCTTTTAGAATCAGATCCTTATTCTGATATGATTCAAAAAAAACAGTTTGAAGACTTAGAAGAATCATGGAAGAATATTTCTTCTAATGGTTATGACTCTTTCCATCAAAGTATCAGAGATTACTGGTCCCGTATCGGAGATACTTCCAACCTGATTCTTGATCCTGATCTCGACAGTTATTATTTAATGGATTTCACGCTTCTCCGTGTTCCTGAATCGCTGACTCTACTTGATTCTGCATATAGTCTTATTTGCGGATTTTCTTCTGATAATCTTTTTGTTCAAAGATCAAAAAATTCTGCGATATGGACTGAATATGAGGATGTTCAAAGCGAATATACTCTGATAAAAAATTCGATTGAGGAACTTAATAATGCGTTTGAATCTGCCGTTCAGTCCGTAAATATGCTTAATGACGTTCTTCAGCGAAATGCCGCAAAATATGAAATGCTGACGGGTCAGGTTGTTCTTTCCAGCGAAACAGCGGTGTCGCTGGCCGAAACCGTCGCATTTTTCAAGACATAATTCTATCATAAATTTCCGGTATTTCCAATAGGTGCAGGAAGCAAATTCATTGACTTGACATTTGAAGCATGCTGTCTTATTGGAAGTAATTCGGGGGTTTTATGAAAAAGAAAAATATTATTATATTTTATGCCTCGGTTTTTGTTTTAATGTTTGTCCTTCGTTTCATTTACGGATACGCAAAATATTCAGATTCTTCATATACCGTGTTTTCTGATAATGATGCCGTTATGGAATCTGTCCGCAACTACGCATCGGATAAAATAAAAGTTGAAAAAGAAGGTTTGCCGCAGGGTTCTCCAGCCAGTATAGACCAGAAATATGAAAAAATTGCAAATGTAAATTCTGTTTCTTCAAAGTTTGAACAAGATGAAAAAAAGATCCGCGATTCGATTAAAAATTATAATGCGGTTATTCAGCTTGAGCAGAAAAACGGAAATCCCGGCAAGCGCGAGTTGAATCTTATTATCGGGGTTCAGCCGGATAAATTTGAAACGCTTTATGATGAAATACTTAAAATCGGAAATATAACTTTCCGTAAAATTACTAAAACCGACAAGACCAATGATTTTCTCAAATTGAATGCTGCGCAGACTTCCCTTGAGAAAATGCGTTCATCACTTCTTGAATTGAAAAACAGAAACGGCAATATTGATGAATTTATTAAATTGCAGAACAGGATTCTTGAGGTTGAAAAAGAGCTCCAGACGCTTGGGGTTCAGCTCGGGAGTTATGATAACTTGAATGAGTTCTGTACTGTCAAATTTACCCTGAAAGAGAGCGGTAAAAAAGACATATCATTCATTCAAAGAATAGTGGTATCTCTTGGATGGACTATAAAATACTATTTTGTGTTTGTAATCTCAACATTTTTTGTTTTATTTTCTGCAGGCACTTTGATTTATATTAATGGCAGAATAAATTTTAAAAGATTTTTCCGAAAGTGAATTATTATAAATCTGATTTTGTTAATTGAGAGAAAAGGCTCTTGACGGATATTTTCCGAGAGTTTTTATTTTGTTTAAAAAAAAGGGGGAAAAATGAAAAAGTTATTCAGTGTTATGTTATTTATTCTGTGTGCCGGATGTGTTTCTAAACCTGATATTATTGATGAATCACTGTTGATAGAAAAAACGCCTGAGCAGGCTCAAAAGATTGAATCTCTTGAAGACAGAATAATCGAACAGAATAAGATACTTGAAAAGTCTATAAATGATTTAAATATTTCCAAACAGGATCTAGTAAAGGAAAAAGGCGCTTTGTCGATTCTGGAGAAAGAGAAATCGCTGAATGATGAAAAACTCAAAGTTGCTAAAGCATCCAATGACGAAAATGCAGTATCGTCAGCACAGAATGAACTTGCAGTCACTGACTCCAAAATCAGTAAGCAGAAAACTAAACTCGCTTACGTCGATGCTTTGAATTTGCATAGAGATAATATTAATCGCCTTGAATCTGCAAAACTGAACGTCCTTGCCGCAGAGCTTAATTATGAAAAAGCGAAGATCGCAAGAGCTTATCAGATTAAACAGCTTAAAAATAAAAAAGAATCTGATGCAGATCAAAAGAAAGAAAAATCATTTCTGGATAAGTTCAAAAAAAATAAAGACGGCCTAATTGATGAAGAGGAGTATAAAAAATATTTCGATTCAAAGAAGGATGATGTTCAGAACAGAACTGCTGATTGTAAAATATCAGAAGAAAAGATGAATAAAGTAAAAACAGCTCATGAAGAATCTGTGAAATAAAATTTTTTAAAAAGCAGATTTATAAGGGGGGATTTATGAAAAAAATAATAATTGCTGTCGCTATTCTGATACCTGTTTATAGTTTTTCATTGTTTAAGACTGATTCGGAGTATAATACTTTATACAATCAGAAGGTAGCTCTTGAGCTTGAGATAAAAGCATTGAAAAGACAGTTTGATAATCAAAGTGCCTCTCTCAACGGCAGAATTTCTTCACTTCAGAATGAAATTGAATCTTTGCAGAAACAGATTGATTCGCTCAATGACGAGATGAAGAAGAAAGATAAATCTGCGGAAGAAAAGTATCAGGCTCTGTTAAAACAGAACGAAATACTGAAGCAGAGCGGAAGCGATAAGGAAAAACAGCTTTCAGAAGAGAATAAAAGAAATATTGACCTTTATGAAGATAAGCTGTCAAAGCTTCTTGCCGAACTTCATGATGAAAAAGAAAAAAACCTTCTGGCAGTGAGAGAAATAAAAGATGCCTACGAGAAGAAGATTTCAGCGCTGAATGAACAAATTTCCGCTCTTAACAGAGATATGGCTGAGATTAAAGCGCTTAATAAACAGCAGAAAGACGAACTTTCCAGACTCGAGAATCAGGCTCTTGAACTCGAAAAGCAGCTTCAGAATGAAATTGAAAAGGGTGAAATACGCCTGAAAAGATATCATGATAAACTCATTATAAATATTGATGATAAAATTTCATTTGCTTCCGGTTCGGCCGATCTAAAGCCTGAAATTCTTCCGGCCTTGGATAAAATTAAAAAGATACTTTCGGATTATCCGGAATATCAGATAGTTGTGGAAGGGCACACTGACAATATTCCTATAAAGACGCAGAAATTTAGAAGTAATTGGCAGTTGTCGACAGAAAGAGCTCTTTCTGTTCTGGATTATCTTCTATCTAAAACAAAAATTGATCCCAGGCGTTTTTCTGCGGCCGGTTTTGCTGAACATAATCCAATAATGCCCAATGATACGGCAGAAAACAGATCCCTGAACAGAAGGGTGGATATTGTTGTTATACCGAGAGTTAAGTCAAAATAAAGTTCTTGAATTTTTAAGACCCAGCTGTCTTTTTGGATTCAAAGCTAATTTTAAGTAAAGAATCTGAGGTAAATATGAAAAAAAGAATTATTGCAGGAAACTGGAAAATGTATAAGACTTCTTCCGAAGCGAAAGATCTTGTTCATGGAATTTTGAGCGGAATGAAGGAAATGAATCTTCCTGCTGACCGTGAAGTTCTGGTTTTTCCTCCGGTTATACACGTAAAAGAAGTACACGAGATGGCAAAAGGCTCCAAGCTTTCTGTTGGTGTTCAGAATATGTATTTTGAAGCAGAAGGAGCTTTTACCGGAGAAGTTTCTCCAAAAATGGTAAAAGATGCCGGTGCAAAATATATTCTCATCGGTCATTCAGAAAGAAGACATATTTTTAAAGAATCTGATGAGCTTTTGAACCGCAAGGTTAAAGCTGCTTATGAAAATGATCTTATTCCGATGCTTTGCATTGGCGAGCTTCTTGAGGAATATGAAGCAGGAAAAACCAATGAAGTTTGCAAAAAACAGCTTGTTGAAGGTCTGAAAGATATAACTGCTGATCAGGCTAAGAAACTAACCGTTGCATATGAACCTGTCTGGGCAATCGGCACCGGCAAGGTAGCTACACCGGAAATAGCAGAATCTGTTCAGAAATATGTTCGTTCTGTACTTGCAGAAATGTTCGGTCAGGATATTGCAGATCTTATTCCTATTCTTTACGGCGGATCGGCTAAACCTGAGAATGCTGCGGGTCTTCTGTCTCAGCCGAATGTTGACGGCTTGCTTATAGGCGGTGCTTGTCTTAAGGCTGATTCTTTTCTGGCTATTGCCAAATTATAATTGAGGTATCCCAATGGGTGTTTTAGCGACTATTTTGACCGTTTTCTTTGTTATTCTTTGTTTCTTTCTCGTAATTCTTGTTCTGCTTCAGTCGGATAAGAGTTCCGGAATGGGACTACTTGGCGGATCCAGTCAGTCAACTTTCGGATCTTCTACAGCGGATGTAGTAACGAAAATCACATCTGTTATGGTTGCTCTTTTCTTTATAATAGGAATTGCTCTTGCTGTTCTCGAAACTGCTCAGATGCGCGAATTGAAAAAAGGCGTTAGCGGAACTTCTTCGGAGCTTCGCCAGTCAGAACAGGCTCCGGATAAAACCGAGCAGTAAAATAAACACCGCCTCCGGGCGGTATTTATTTTATGTAACAATACCTATCTTTTTTTTACTTAAGATTGACCTCTATATTAAATTTCGGTGAATTAGTTTGAAAGCATGCTTTTGTTGCAGATTCTCACCCAATATTTTACGGAAGTTTCTAGCGGCTATTTTCCTATCAGCTGTCTGCTCTTCAGCTTTTGCTGACAGTCTGATTTCCGTAAAGCCTGATTCTTTAACTTCTACGCCTGAAGAAGATGTTGATAGATCTGAAAATACTGCACAATCATTGAATTTGGATCTTCAGGCCCTTTACGGTCAATACAACAGCATGTATTCTGCGGTTAACCTGGCGCAGGAGCAGCGGAATTTTGTTTACTTGCTCTCTTCTTCATTTAAAAGATCAAATGACTACGGGTACGGTGAAGAAATTTTCGTCAATTCGAGTTATTTCGAAAATAAGATTTCTTTTACGGGTAATCTTAATGTAACTCCTTTTATGAAGACGATTCTTGACGTGTCAATAGATTCCGATTCTCATGGTATGTTCGCCAATCCGGATTTCAGTAGAGAAGAGAAGGAAAGGCTTGATCTGTCCTTGAAGAATATTCATAAAATATCCCCGAAATTTGAAGTATTTTATGCTTTCGGAGGTGCATACTATTCTCATCAATTATCAGGGAAAAGTATGGATGATGTGCGCACACGTTTTTCACGATATAACGGGGAAACCGGATGGGAATACATATGGTCTTCAAGCAACCGCCTCCGGGCAAAAGCTTCATATACCAAATATCATTATTCTATAGGAGATCAGGACGATTATTACTTCGCGAGAGGAGAAATAATCGATGATTTCTATATCACTAATAATTTTGCGTTTTTAATTGGTTTGAATTTCGCTTATCATAAAAATTTCGGAATTCTCGGCCTTGAAGATATGCGTAAAAAAGATATGGGTAATGATATTCCGATTATTCCGATCGGAGGAATTTCGCTGAAAGGTATTAAATATTTTTCAGCCAGCCTTGAATATCGTTATGACATGGCAGAATTTAAACCCGAAGAATATTATTTTCCTCAGAAATATCTTTATCCGGCATATTATTTAATTCCATCACGAGTACATAGAATTTCAATTGATTCTGATTTTACAATTGTTGATAGATTTTCTCTCAGGTTTGCGGGAGTTTTGAAAAAATCTGATAATTATGCAAACTATAAGCAGGTTTCTTTCTCTTCAGATGAGGCATCTCTTTTGACTGCAGAAACTGTTAAAGCTGATACAGTAGATGTTACAACAGAAGCCAATCTCGTATTAGTAAAAGATACATTTGATGTATCTGCATCATATGCCAAGTTTCTATTCGATTCTGATAAAAATATTACTTATAAGCCGGCCAATGATATTAAAGTTTCTGCAAAATATTACGGCTCATATTTTAATATAACCTGGATAAATAGATTTGTAGGATCACGTTATGTTGATCCCCAAGAAGAAGAAAAAATTAAACGTTTTGTCCTTGGTTCGCTGTCGCTTCAATACAAAGCGAGTAAATCAGTCTTTGCTGATTTATTGATAGAAAATTTATACAATAGAAAATATTATCTGCGCAAGGGTTATCCTGAATCAGGTGTAACGGCGCTTTTCGGTTTAAGAGTACTGATATAGCAGGTGTTTTATGGGATCATTACTTTCAATTTTTGATTTTATTCCGGCATGGGTTACATTTTTGCCAATTGCCGTATGTTCTATTATTCTTCTTGCCGTTGTAATTGAGCGGCTGATTTTTTTTAGAATTGCCCAGAGCTCTCTGGCTTCAGATCTAGATAAATTTTTTTCAGCACTTGCAACAGGGGGAAGAGAAAAAGCTCTTGGCGTTGCCGTCCAGTCGGGCAGCATAATAGTCAAATCGCTTTCAGTTTTTTTTCAGATACCGGACGGTCATGATCCTGCAGTCTATTTTCAGTTTGTCGCGGAAAAAACCCAGCGGAAAATAGAAAGGTTTATTGCGGTGGTCTCTACAATTGCGACAATATCCCCGATGTTCGGACTTCTTGGTACTATTACCGGTATGATGAAATCTTTCGGTGCGTTGTCCAAAAGCGGAGCCTCTTCTCAGGAACTTCTTGCCGCCGGAATAGCTGAAGCGCTATTAACTACTGCTTTCGGACTAATCGTCGCAATTCCGGCGCTGATTTTTCATAATTATTTAATTTCAAAAAGTTCAGCTCTTGTAAAAGAGCTGGAAATAAATGCAAACAGGCTTATGCAGAATGAGTGATAAAATAAAACTTACTTCGCGCAGAGAGTACAGGTCGCTGATAGACATAACGCCGATGATTGATTTGGTGTTTCTTCTTGTTATTTTTTTCATGGTGACATCCAGCCTCGGAAAGATTTCATCGATTAATGTTAATCTTCCCCGTGCGGATAAAAGTGATGAAAATATTGCAGGCGAGGCGGTTGTGAGCATAAATAAGGATAATGAGATATTTTTTAATGATGTAAAGATTGATTCATCTAAAATACAGGAAGAAGCCGAAAAACTTGCAGATTTCAAAGGAAAAATTATTATCAGAGCTGATAAAGAATCAAATTATGAATCGGTAGTTTCGGTAATTGATGCACTTAATAAGAAAGGAGTTAAAAATTTCGTTCTCGCCGCCGTAAAGAACTGATCCGGTGCTTTATGCTAAATTCTTGACAGCATTTCCTCTTAAATATACTTATGACGGTTTATCGAAAAATAACGGATTTGGTTGATTTATAAGATGAAATTTTTTAAGGCTCTTCCTTCTGCGGCATTTTTAGCGCTTCTGATATTGAGTTTTCTTTTTTTTAAAGAATCCGGATATACCATTCCCTCAGAATATGAAAATAGAATAATAAAACGCATTGAGTTTGTCGGTGTTTCTGATTTGGAAGATGGAACTGTTGAGTATGGTCAGGTTTATGACAAATCATATGATGATCTTCTTAATTTATGCTCGAGTTATGTCGGCGATCCTCTTAAGTCTGAGCTTATTCAGTCAGATATAAAAGCGTTGGTAAAAAATGCTAACATGATGGATGTTAAAGTATATGTTTCCGAATACGACGGCGGAGTAATCGTTAAATATTATTGTAAAGAAGGACCTGTTGTCGGGCAGATAGAATTTCGCGGAAGTGAGAAAATAAAGACTGATGACATTCTGGTTAAACTGCCTTTCCGGGAATCCGAACCTTTTCAACAGAGTCTTGTCGACATAGGTTCTGAGATTATTATTAATCATTTGAAAAATGAAAAAGGCGCCAGATACGCTACTGTTCGCTATGAAATCCGGAAAATGGAAGGCAAAAAAAATTCCAAGAAAGTTGTATATTTTATCGATGATGGAGAGGATTTATTTGTCGGGCGCATCACACTTTTAGGTGTAAATAAAATATACGATCATCAATTGCGTTCAATTATGCAGACAAAGGCCAAGAGTATTTTAAATTCGGGGGAGTTTAAGCCGGATATTTATAGGGACGATAAGATGAGACTGATTTATTTCTATAGGTCTCTCGGATACCTTGATGCCGATATTGTCGATGAAAAAGAACGTTATGAATGGAAAAATCCCGAAAATATCGGCGAAAGAGAAATTTATCTTACGTTAAAATTCAAGGAAGGCGAAAGATATTATTTTGAAGGCTATTCTCTTGAAGGAAATAAACTGATTTCTAATGAAAGAATTACATCTCAGTTTACTTTGAAGAAAGAAAAAGATCCGGCAGATGCGCTTGCAGATAAAATCCGCGGACTTTCTGTTGATTTGGCTGATGATGATGTTGTTTTTGATGAAACGAAATTTCAGCAGGACAGATCAATGATCAGTTATGAGTATTCCACTATAGGACATGTTTTTGCTCGTGTTATGCCGGTGAAAACGGTTGTTGAACGCGAAAAAAAAATAGGGAATAAAATAGTAAAAAGGAAATATGTTTCTTATAATTTCAAGATATTCGAAGGAAAGCCTGTAGATATTGAGAATATAATTATAAAAGGAAATAAAAAGACAAAAGAAAAAATCATTCGTCGCCAGATTCTTGTTAAAGAAGGTAAAAAATATAACCAGAAATATCTTGATATATCCAGAGAGAGAATTTATGCACTAGGTTTTTTTAAAGAAGTTAATATCGACATTCGTCCGGGAAGCAGTGATGATAAAGTTAACCTTATTTTTTCTGTTATCGAACAGCCGACAGGAAATATTAATATGGGTGGAGGTATCGGAAGCAGTACCGGATTTGCTATAACAGCCGCAGTTGCAGAGAATAATTTCAGAGGGCTGGCTCAGAAGGTTGAGATTAAAGTTGAATATGGTGCAGAGAGAATATCATCATCACTTTCGTATTCAGATCCTTATGTATTTGATTCTCCTGTAGGATTCAGTGCTTCTGTTTTCTATAGTCTATATCAGGTAGATTCATCTACTCCTTATTTTGACGATTTGGATGACAATGATGAATACCGTCAGAGATCTTTTGGTTATAGTACCGGTTTGTCTTACGGATTTATGATTTATAACGGCGTAGGAATTCGCTGGAGACATTCGTTTAAGAAAATAACAGATGCGGCGGGCAACTGTTCAGATGAAACCTTTAAGATTAAAGCTCTCGGTATTCAGGAAAAACGTGTTATCAGTTTTAATCTGTATCATAATTCTACTGATCACTCGCTTTTGACAACAAAGGGTCTCAATCTTGATTTTGAAACTTTATTTGTCGGTGGTGCTTTTTTAGGCGGTCAGGATCACTATGTTGAGAATATAGTTTCAGCTGCATGGTATTATTCGCCTTTTTCCCTTCCGTATCTTCCGAAGAACAAATGTGTAATAGAATTGAGAGCAAGCGGGGATTTTATTAATCCGCCGTTTAACAAGTCGAAAGTATCTAAACGTCAGAATAACACAAAAAATCCTTGGCTTGAAGAGGATGATCGTCTCGAAATAGGTGGCCCAGAAACTGTCAGGGGATGGGATTATGATGACAGCAAGCTTCCGGACTCATGGAATGACGGACTATATCACAGGCTTCAATATGGTGCAGAATTGCGTATTCCGCTGCTTTTTGAATATGTCTGGACCGCCCTTTTCTTTGATGCGGGTTCATTATGGAGTGATTCGCGCTGGGAGAGATATGCAGATAAAGATTTCGCTGCAACTTTAGCAGAAGATCGGGCTAATGGAGAGCTTTATAATTTGGGCGACATAGGCGATATAAATACGATGAAATATTTCAGATATTCTTGGGGATTTGGTGTGAGAATTCAAATGGCAATGATGCCTTTGCGTTTTTGGTGGGGGCAGAAACTTCAATGGGACGGTATTAAGCAAGGTGGCTTTTCTCGTGTTGATAAGAAGTTCTCCTTTCAGTTTACTATCGGAGATATCAGATTTTAGAATATGAAGAAATATTATTGACAGTAAAGCTTTTTAAACTATTTTGCGATGTAATCAATTAAATGGAGAAATTTATGCTTTTTGAAAATTTGTATGCACAGTCCCAGCCTGCTGCGGCAGGCGGTTCGCTTGTAAGTTTTATTATCCCGATGGTTTTGATGATGGTAGTTTTCTACTTTCTTCTAATTCGTCCACAGCAGAAGAAAGAAAAACAAAGAATTAAAATGATCGATTCTCTTCAGAAAGGAGATAGAGTTTTAACTGTCGGCGGTATCTACGGTGTTGTTAGCGCATTAAAGCCTGAAGAAGCGATTGTTGTTTTAAAAATTTCGGATAATACCAAGATTGAAGTTACAAAAGCTTCTATTCAACAGAAACTTGTTTAGGTAGTATTATGAAAAAATTATTTCTTTTGTCTTCCTTATGTGTTTTTTCATTTCTTCCGGCTCAGGATGCCGTAGAATCTCCGGTTCAGACGGAACCAAAGGCTGCTGAGACCCAAACGGCAGAAAAACCGGTTGAGCCTGTAAAAAAGACAAAAAAGGCAAAAGAGCCTAAGGCTAATCCTGTTCAAGTAAATGCTTCTGAGAATTTTCAATTGCTGGATATCTCAAGCGATGATTTTCTATCGAAAAGAATTCCGGATATTAAAATAGATCCGGCAAAAATGAGTGAAGCAAAGGAAACTGATCAGGCTAAAAAAGAATCGGATTCGGCTGATTCTGTCGTTGATGAAGGAAAAGCTACTTTGTGGCTTCTTCCTTACATTAAGCCGATTGCGATAGTAGCCGGAATTTTTCTGATAGCAGTTATAATTAAGCTTAAGGACAGAAAAAAGAAACATAAAGTATTCAGAGTCAGGAACAGATAAGAGGAATAAATGAAATCTAAAATTTTAGTAAGACTTTTTGTTATACTTGCAATATGCTCGCTGTGCGCAGTTTTTCTTCTTCCGACATTCGGAGAGCGTACGCTTAAAGTTTCAATGAAAAAGGGTGTTTCTTCTGAACAGATAGATAATTTGAAACACAGATTTTCCGGAAAAGAAATAGTTTCTTCTTCGGATTCAGAAATAGTTTTCAGAGGTTATGGAATTACCGACGCTAAGATGAATGAGGTTAGATCTCTTCCTTTTATCGAAGATGCAGTGTTCAGCAAACACTGGGCTGAGAAATATTTTCTTGCAAAAAAGATTAATCTTGGTCTTGACCTTCAGGGCGGTATGAGTCTTGTTCTCGAGGCTGATTATGCCCGTATGGAAGAAAAAGCAAAACGTAAGTTTACTGATGCTGACAAAAAGGCTGCGGTTGAGCAGGCTCTTGAAAAAATAAGCGGTAGAATAAATCAGTTCGGAGTTTCAGAAACTTCCGTCAGAATGAAGGGTGTTGATTCAATCGAGATTCAGCTTCCGGGAGTTAAAGATCCTAAGATGGTTAAGGCCACTATCGGAACAACCGGACGTGTAGAATACCGTATAGTTAATGATGAATTTTCCGCTCAGGCTGTGGCAAAACTTAAGGAAAAGAACATTGAAATTCCGAAGCTTGACGCAGAGCAGAAGCTTCTTCTTGCGGATTTGTCTAAAGAAATTAACATTCCTGCAGATATGGAACTTCTTTTTCTATTTGACCGTGACCGCATAACCAATGAAATAATCCCCGTCACTCCGCTTGCTCTTGTAAAAGAAGTATCACTTGAAGGCGGCGATATAGCTAAGGCTTCGGTCGGCACAGACAGCATGGGCAGATATACTGTCGATTTCAGTCTTCATGCAGAAGGTGCGAAAAAATTCGCAGAAGTAACTTCAAAGAAAAATATAGGCAAACGTCTTGCCATTATAATAGATAATATGATTAAGTCGGCTCCGACAATTCAGACTCAGATATCTGACGGACGTGCGAATATCACCGGTAATTTTACCTTCGATGAAGCGAATCTTCTTACTAAAGTTATCAATGAGGGAGCTCTTCCGGTTGATTTGAAGATTGCCGAAGAAAGAACAGTCGGTCCTTCACTCGGTCAGGATTCAATTGATGCCGGAATGCGGGCTCTCATGGTCGGTGCTTGTGCAGTTATTCTTTTCATGCTTATCTATTATAAGGGTGCGGGAGTTATCGCTGATTTCTGTCTTATAATAAACATGATGATTCTTCTTGCTCTTCTTTCGATGATGGGATTCACTATAACACTACCTGGTATTGCCGGTTTAATTTTGACAATCGGTATGGCGGTTGACGCGAACGTAATCATTTATGAACGTATTAAAGAAGAACTGCGTCATGGAAAGACTCCCCGTGCGGCAGTCGATGCCGGTTTCGATAGGGCTTTCTGGACGATTTTTGATTCAAACATAACAACTCTTCTCGCAGCATTGATTCTTACTAGAATCGGTTCCGGTCCTATCAAAGGATTTGCCGTAACATTGAGCGTAGGTATTATTTCGAGTATGATCGCGGCATTGTTTGTATCGAAGATGATATTCCATATCATTGTTAACTCTAAGAAAAACATGAAATCTCTAAGTATATAAGGAGAACTAAGTGGAAAAGGTTATTAAATTTACCAAATATAGAAAATTCGCATACATGCTCTCCGCGTTGCTGTTGGTTTCTTTCATAGCAATTACTTATATGAGAGGCGGGTTGGTCTGGGGAATAGATTTTCTAGGCGGAGCAAAAGTAACAGTGCGTTTTGCAAAAGATGTTTCAATGACTGATATCAAGAACACGCTTTCGGAAAACGAAATCAACGCTTCTGTTCAAAAGGTTGGCGATGAAGACAGAAATGAATATCTGATTTATTCAAAACTGCTTGATCGTCCGGTTTATGATTTTATGGGCAGCGAGTTTTCCGGCACTTATTCTGCGGAAGATCTCGTTAAATCGATTGTAGATGATAAGTATGATGTTGCACCTCCGGTTGAAACCGAAGGCGGACTGAATTCAGTTAAATGGCTGAATGATCTTCTTGTTAATCCGAATTTTTACAAAAGCTGGATAACTGTTAAGGGTATGAAACTTGAAGGGGATATGGCTGCTTCTGTTGCAGAAATCGAAAAGCTTTCAGATTTTTCGACGAATCTTGCTTCAGCAGAGAAGCTTATCAAGCTTAACCGCAGTATTCTTGAGAAAACATATCCGGATAAGACTCCGAAAAGTGAAGTCAATAACGGTTCATCTGACAGAACACATGCTTTGATATGGAGAATTGTTAGTTTTAAATTTTCAGGTGCGGAAGAGCTTGCCGTTGAAACTGTAGGTCCTTCGATCGGCGATTATCTCAGAAAGTCGGCTCTCAAACTCGGTTTGATGGCGATGATTATGATGACAATCTATCTTGCATTCCGTTTTGAGTTTAAATTTTCTGTAGGAGCAATGGCAGCTCTATTGCATGATGTGGCACTGTCTTTCTTTCTATGCGGTGTTCTCGGGCTTGAAATTGATGTACCGGTTATCGCGGCGCTTCTGACTATATTCGGTTATTCGGTAAATGACACCATTGTCGTCTTTGACCGAATACGTGAAAATATGGCCGTAAAACATTCCGTAAAATTTTCACACGTGGTTGATATGGCTATTTCTCAGACATTGTCGAGAACGATTCTGACATCCGCGACCACTCTCTTTTCGGTTCTGGCAATACTTGTTTTCGGCGGCGATACTATAAGAAGTTTCGCGATTGTGCTTCTTTTTGGAATAACTATCGGAACCTTTTCTTCGATATTTGTAGCTTCTCCGATTGTTCTTGCTTATGAAAAATATATCAAGAAAAACAAAGAAGTATATTGATTAGTAATTAAATAATGAAAAAAGTCACTCCCTGCGGGTGACTTTTTTTTTGCGGAGGAATCTTGTCTATCTATAACAGCACTTTTATGCGGAAAGCTTTTGAAACGGCTTTTTCAAGATGCGGTTATACGTCTCCGAATCCCCCCGTCGGGGCCGTTTTAGTAAAAGAAGGAAGAATAATTTCGTCCGGCGGAACCCAGGTCTGCGGAGGTGATCATGCGGAAGTTTGCGCAATTAACTCTGCAGGTGAAGATTCTATCGGCTCTGAATTATATGTTACTCTTGAACCTTGTTCGCATTACGGCAAGACTCCGCCGTGCACAGATAAAATCATTTCTTCAGGGATTAAGCGGGTTTATCTTCCAATACTCGACTGCAATCCAAAAGTCAGCGGAAACGGCGTACGTATTCTCAAAGAAAACGGCATTGACGTTGTAATTGCCGAGGATTTTAAGGATTACGCTATTGACATGTACCGACCTTTTTTCACAATGATTGAAAAAAAAAGATCATATCTTATTCACAAGTCTGCGGTTACTATTGATGGTTTTATCGCAGATGCGAAAGGTTCATCAAAATGGATTTCCAATGAAATCTCGCGATACATTTCGCATCGACTACGTGCTTTGAATGATGCAGTTATAGTTGGAAAGAATACTTTACTTTCTGATAATCCTTCACTGGATGTAAGGCTTAATGATTTCGATATCAATGGATTTAATTTTTCAAATGTCTTATTTTCAGGATATCAAAACGGAATTCTGACTAATCTTCTTTCATGGAATGATCTTTGTTCTTCTCAACCGCTACGTGTTGTTGTCGGTTTTTCAGAAAAATATAATAGAAACATGAATTTCTTCAGAGATAACAATTACATTATTTATGAATCAAAAGAATACGATACTGAATTATTTTCAGAACTTTTAAAACTCGGCAAAATCCGAATTTTACCGGAGAAGGGTTATTTTGAAAATATTCTTTCTGATCTTGCGTCAATCGGCATTATGAGTACAATGCTTGAAGGCGGAGGACGTGTTTCGGGCGGATTTTTGAACGAAGATGTTGTTGATGAAGAATATTTGTTTATTGCACCCAAAATATTTATAGACGGCATAAAAGTATTTTCAGGTTCAAATGTACTTGATAATCAAACAAGCAAAAATCTGTTTGATATATCTTCCTGTTCGTTAAATGATGATTTATTGTATCATGCTTATTACAGAAAGAGGTCTGATGTTTACAGGAATTATTGAAGAGTGCGCAAAAGTTTCATCAATTGTTTCTTCCGGCAGTGGAATAACTATCGGAATTGATTCATGTATTGTAACTTCTTCATTAAAAACAGGAGATTCTGTCGCGCTTAACGGAGTATGTCAGACAATTACAAAAAATACTGATAAATATTTTGAAGTATTTGCTTCACGGATAACAATTTCTCTTACAACACTTGGAAAATTGAAAATCGGTGATAATATAAATCTTGAACGAGCCATGCTTGCCAATTCCCGTTTCGGCGGTCACATCGTGTCCGGTCATGCCGACGGAACAGGAATTATTAAGAATTTAGTTTCTGATGCCTCAGGTCTATCTGTGAATATTTCAGTTACTCACGAATTGATTTCAATGATGATACCTAAAGGTTCGGTAACTGTTGACGGAATTTCTCTTACAATAGTTGCTGTAAAAGGTAATGAGTTTTCCCTTTATATAATACCCGAGACGATGAAAAACACCAATATACCTTCATGGAAAGTCGGAACATCGGTAAACATAGAAACCGATATTATCGGAAAATATATTAAAAAATTTGTCTCTTCCGATAGTTCGAAGAGTCTTGAAGAATCTCTTAGAGAAAACGGATTTATGTAATTACCATTTTATTTCAGGATGCATCTTTGAAAGTGCTTCGGCATCTGTTATATTGAAAAATCTGTCAATAAATGCAAGCTTGAAGATGTGCCTTATGCTTTGATTCATATTATAAAGATGTATTTCTATTTTTGAGTTTTTAGCGGTATTCATAAATTTAACCAAAGCACCAACTGCAGATGAATCAATATACTCCGTTTCGGTGAGGTCAACTCCTATAACTGTAACATTCATTCCGATGAGTTTCATGTATTCGGTTTCAAATCTTGGAACCTCATCAATAATAAATTTGCCCCTTATCTGAATTTTCGAGACAAGGCCGGATTTTTCAGAACTGATTTCAATCATTCGAACTTTCCTCACCATAATATTCTATAATAAGTATTTTAAAAGTCAATAACTATTAGCTGTCCGGCATAAAAGAGTAAGCCGTATTGCCCTTAGAAGCACAAATATATTTTTTAACCGGATTTTCTTAATTCTGAAAAATAAGAATCCATATAATTAAATACCAAAAATTCGTTTGATATTAATTTTGCTAGGAGAAAGAGGTAAATGAACCGGCTTTTGTTTATAAGAAGAAAGATATGCCGCGTTAATTACTTCAAGAGCCTTATATCCGTCTAAGCCTGAAGATGTTATGATATTTGTTTTATTTGACAGTATGGATTTTACTTCGTTATACAAATTTGTAAAAGAATTATGTTTTTCTTTTGGAGTCGGGAAAGTATCTTCTGAGAGATCATAAAACCCTGTATAAAAAGATGATTCTTTCGGTGTGTACAATTTTCGATAACCGTTACCTATGATTATGCGGCCTTTTGAAAGAATGATATCCAGTTCGAATGCAAAATATGAACAATTTCCGCCTGCTTCAGCAAATATCTGAACTCCGTTTTCAGATTTCATGTGACATGCTATATAATCCTCAAAACCCTTATTGCGGGAATATCTTTGAAACTCTGAGTTTACATAGATTATTTCTCCGGAAAAAAAACGTATCATATCAACCAGATGTGTTCCATCGTGCAGAAAAGGGCCTCCGCCGTTTTCTGCGAGAGAATTTCCTCTATGAGAAGATGTCATCATCGATCCGCGTATTGAAATCAATTTTCCGAGATTTCCGGAGTTTATCAGATGTTTTGCCGTTTGATAATAAGGATCATAGCGTCTTTCGTGGTTAGTTATCAGAATTACAGAGTTTTTATTGCAGATTTTTAAAAGTTCATCAGCAGTTTTGATTTCAGCAGTTAATGGTTTTTCAGAGACTATTACTTTAACTTTATTTTCGGCGCATGATTTTATTATTTTATAGTGCTCTGAAGTATTAGCCGAGATTACAGCCAGATCAAGATCTGCATGCTTCAGAAGCTCGTTGTAGTCGGAAAAAAGAAATTGCTTTTTGATTTTAGCCTTTTGTGCGAATGAATGTAATCTGTCTGCATTAACGTCACAGGCATAATTAAATTTAATTCCGGCGGATAAGGCTCCGCCGTAGTGGGTGCAAGGTTTATTTCTGAGCGGATCATTTTCAAGCAAAAATCCGATCCGCCCGCATCCTATCAGCGCAGAATTAATTTTCATTACAGAATATGGAAATAATTAGAAATTTCGAAATCTGATACATGTCGGTTAAATGCATCTATTTCTATGCGTTTGTTTTCGATAAATATTTCTTTGATGTATGATCCAAGAGTCTCATCAATGAGTTCACTGTTTAAAAAGTAAACAAGTGCTTCGGATAGTGTTTCAGGTAATTTCTGACCCTCTCTTGGTTTTGAAGACATATCAGAAGGTTTTTCGAATTCGTAATTATTTTCAATACCCTTAAGTCCCGCATTCAGAATTACTGCCAAAGCCAGATAAGGGTTGCATGAAGGATCCGGATTACGTATTTCAATTCTCATTGAATTTGGTTTGTCATGTCTGCATTCAGGAACCCTGACAAGCATTGCATTGCTTCCCGTACCCCACGAAGCAAAAGTCGGAGCTTCGAATTCTGCATGGAATCTTTTGTAAGAATTTATCCATTGATTTGTGACTGCAAAAAATTCGTTAGTATGCTTAAGTACTCCGGAAATGAAATGTTTTGCCGTATCAGAAAGTAAATAATCTTTGTTTTTGTCAAAAAATATGTTTTTGTCGTTTTTGAAAAGAGACATATGAATGTGAAGTCCTGATCCGTTTTGATCAGAAAATGGTTTAGGCATAAAAGAAGCGAAGATGTTGTTCATCTGTGCTATTTCTTTTGCGACTATGCGGAAAGTGAGAATATTGTCGGCAGTTGCGAGAGCGTCTGTATGCCGAAGATCAATCTCATGCTGGCTGTATGCGCCTTCATGGTGTGATGAAATTATATCAATTCCCATCTGCTGAAGGGTTAAGACTGTCTGTCTTCGGTAATCGCTTGCAGTGTCAAGCGGAGTAAGGTCGAAATAACCGCCTCGGTCAATAAATTCTGGCTTAGTTGAATTTTTGAGAAAGAAAAATTCAATTTCCGGTCCGGTGTAAAAAATATAACCTTTATCCGCTGCTTTCTTGAGAGCCCTTTTCAGTACGAAGCGCGAATCTCCTTCGTATGGAGTCATGTCGGTTTTATAAATGTCACAGAACATTCTTGCAACTGAATCTTCTTTCGGACGCCATGGCAGAATCTGAAAAGTTTCCGGATCGGGAACGGCAAGAAGTTCATGCTCTTCTGTTCTTGTTACTCCGGAAAGAGTTGATCCGTCAAAACGGACGCCTTCTGTAAGTGCATCTTCGAGTTCATCAATATTGATGGCGAAACTTTTTAAATTTCCAAGTATATCCGAAAACCAAAGCCGGACAAAACGGACGTTTTTGTCGCGGGCAATTTTTAAAATGTATTCTTTATCCTGATTCATGTTTTTCTTCCTGATTAAAGCATTAAATAAATTAGTATTACCAATACGAGAACTATAAAAAAAGCTGCACCGATTAAAGCTATTGCAGTTGGTGATATTAAAGAATCTGTTCCTCCTGATGAAGCATTTTCTTTTCGGCGCTGTTGCTGGGTTAGCGGATCAAAATTATATATTCCGTCAATTCTCGGATCATAAATGCGAAGTTTTACCTGTCTCTCATCTTCAAAGCATTTGGCGTAATAATTTTGATTTATGCGGCAGATAATTTCTATCGGTGATGTTTTGCTGTCAGCTTTAATGTCAACTATCTCAGCCGGAACAGGTTTAACTCTGTTGTCGAGCCGTAAATGATAGAGCTCGATAAAATGCTGTGCGGTTTGGTTTGCCGCGTCAGGCTTAATCATAATTCTGTCGCCTATTCTGAGGTCATAAATAGGTTTTCCTTTGACAGGCGAGAGAATGGGCGAAGCAGATATAACTTGCGCATCTTTCCCGTATGCGAAGGAGGCCGTTCTTGCCGTTTCGGCTTTGTTATCGGCTTCTTCGGTGTTTTTTTTCATTTTTGTTTCAATGATTATGTCTCGGGAAACTTTTTCAATTCTGGTATCAAGAAGAAGCTGTTTGTCGTGAAGTATTCTGTTTAAAAGGTCATATATCGAAACATTTACTCCGGAATCATCAGCAGTCGAAACAAAACTGAAAAGCTGTTCGTTATAGCTTGTATCTTGTTTCAATTTTTCGAGCTGGGCTTGGAGAGAATTTGTGAGGCTGGTGTTATATGTTCCCTTCCATTTGTATTGTGTGACAGTGTCTTCAAATTTTTTCCAGGATTCGTCAGTGCTGATATTGTAAATATCAGAAAAAGAAGTTATAACTATATTATTGTTCAGAATATCGCCGTTCTGATCAAACTGTATAGAAAGAATTCCGAAAAGATTCTGAGTTCCTGCTTTAAAACGTCCTTTAACGAAAAAATTCATTTCATCGGAATTGCCAGAATCAGGAAAAGAGGACAATAATTCTTCACCCATAGAACCGCCATTCTGTTTTTTTTAGCCGAATAATGATGAAATCAAAAAGACCTTATGTCAATATAAAAATTTCAAGATTGCAGATTTTGGTTTGCAAAATTAAAAGATGTGAAATTGATAAGATTCAGAAATCGGATTTTAATTTCTTTCTTTTTTGCTTTATTTATGCCGATAATCAAAAGGTATAATGATTCAGGAGGACTTTTGTGCGCAAAATAGTTGTTCTTGGGATATTTATTTCTCTTAACATTTTTGCTTTTTCGGATCAGACAAATACCGAAAGGGTTGTTAAGGATAATAAGGAATATATTGAGTTTATTGATCTTCCTGTATCCAATTTCGGTTCCAAAGAAAGTGAAGATTTTTTTAATATTTATACAGCACATTTTAATGCAGAAGTGGCATTTCTGCAATCCGACTATAAAAGAGCATTTCGGAAAATATTTGAAGCTCAGAAAATGAGCGTAATTCTTTACGAAAAAATTCTATCGGATTATTATCTTGAAGATTCAAAGGATTTACTTGATAGAATGGCTCCTTTTGTAATCAAGTCCAAAAATTCACTGGCCAGACTTTATCTTTCTCTCGGATACAGAGACCGGGCGCAATGTGCAACTATAAAACGGTCGGCTGACGCTTCTCATCCCAGACTTCGTTCCTATAAAATCAGCCAGTACATAGAGGCAATTAAATATGCCCGCCGTTCAATGAGATATGCTCTGCTTGCATTATTTGAGGCTCAGGATGTAGAATCAAAAAAATACATTTTCTCTCATATGATTGAGGCTGAAAGAGAAAAAAATAATCCTTTTTATGAAAGATTTCTGAAAAAGCAGGACTCCGAAATAGTTGAAGAACTTAACAGGGATTTTGATTCTTATGATAAGGAATATGTCCAGAAAACAGCATCTAAGAAAAAAGAATATGAGGATTCAAAAAAACCCATAGATCCTGCAACGGAAAAATACTTCGGAGAACTCCGAACTGAGAGGCGGGTTAGATTTAAAGACGAAAAAATGACTGCAGAATATATCCGTAACGGCGAGTTCGCAAAAGCGGAAGATATTATAAGAAAATATGTTGATGATATGAATTTTAAGCTGATAAATGCGACTCTTGAGGTCGAAAAAACTGCAGAAGGAAAAGAGAAAGCCGACTACGATTACGAAAAAATAATGGTACATCATCTGGATAACAATTCAAGGTATTCAAAAGACTCATACCTTGAAGGCTTTTATAAAAAAGCAAAAATAGTTGACGATATAGCCAAAAAAGATAAGAATAGCGCGGAAGTAAAGAAAGATGAGGTTAAGCCTGAAGTTAAGGCGGAAACCGACGCTCTTCCAAAGGAGTCAGTGGAAAAATAGGTTTTAGCTGTTTTTCCGTTACAAATGAACGATTTTCATAAAAAAATGCTCAATGATATATTGGGTCGCGGAAAAACCAGAAATCCCGATCCTTCATCTGCGATAATCGAACGTGATAAGCTTGTAAGAAAGTCTGTTGCAGATTTGTATTCTGTTCTTTCTCAATCGAATCAGCCAGATCTGGCAGTTAAACTTCTTGCCGATCATGTTGCTATTATGGTGGACATGATCAATGAATTTAAAAGCAAGGGGAGAGGCTGATGCGGTTTCTTTTATCTGCTGTTTTTATTATAATTCCGCTGATGGTTTCCTCATGCTTTAAGCAGGAATTCGGCGGACTTGGAATTCAGGTTCCCGCTGGTCCGAAAATAGTTTCTGATGATAATCCTTTTGTAATTGTCAGTGTTTTTGAGGGCGGTGCCGGAGAAAGCGCAGGTTTGCTTGACGGAGATGTGATTAAATCCGTTGACGGGAAAGAGTTAAATGGTTTGGAATGCGACTATATCGTCAATGAGCTTCTTCGCGGAAAGGTCGGAGAAACTGTTGTTCTTGAGGTGCAAAGAGGCGAATTGAGCTTTGTTTTTAATATTCCGCGCGGAAAGATTGTTTTACAGGAATGAAAATTCTTACTAAAATATATTCACGTCTGGTTTATGTTCTTGTTGCAATTGTATGGCTGTTTTTGGCAGTTGATATTATTTATAAGTTTATATATTGAAAACCCGTCCAAAAAGGACGGGCTTTTTTTATTTATTTGGTGGTTATGAAGCCTTCTGCTTTTAACAGTTCGGCAATGAGAACTGCTCCTCCGGCAGCTCCTCTTAATGTGTTGTGAGAAAGGCATATGAATTTGTAGTCATATACGCTGTCTTCTCTAAGTCTTCCGGCTGAAATCCCCATCCCGTTGTAAAGATCTCTGTCAAGTTTTGTCTGGGGGCGATTGTCTTCTTCGAAGTAAGTAATAAACTGCTCCGGAGCGCTATGCAGTTTAAGTTCCTGCGGTCTGCCCTTAAAGTTTTTCCAAATCGAAAGAATTTGATCAATTGACGGTTTCTTGTCGAATTTTACAAAAACAGCAGCCATGTGTCCGTCTGATGCAGGAACGCGGATGCACTGAGCTGTAATAGCCGGCGATTTCGCGTTAACTATCTTGCCATTTTCGACTTTTCCCCAAACTTTCAAAGGTTCCTTTTCGCTCTTTTCCTCTTCTCCTTTAATAAAAGGAATAAGATTGTCTGTCATTTCAGGCCATGTATCAAAAGTCTTTCCTGCACCTGAAATAGCCTGATAAGTGCAGACTGCAATTTCCTTTACGCCGAATTCTGAAAGCGGAGAGAGTGCCGGAACATAGCTCTGAATCGAACAGTTCGGTTTGACAGCTATAAATCCTTTTTTAGTTCCAAGACGTTTTTTCTGTGCTTCTATGACTGCAATGTGAGCATTGTTCACTTCAGGCAGAATCATCGGAACATCGTCAATCATTCTTGCAGCAGAATTATTCGAAACAACCGGAGTTTCGGTTTTTGCATAAGCTTCTTCGAGCTTCAATGTCTCATCTTTCGGCATATCGACTGCGCAAAATACAAAATCGACTTTTGCGGCAACTGCATTGATGTCGGCTGCATCCATTATAATCATGTCTTTTGCGTAAGAAGGGATGTTTGTTTTCATTGCCCATCTTCCGGAAACCGCATCGGAATACTTTTTACCTGCGGATTTTGAACTTGCCGCAAGCGCCGTGACTTCAAAGTCAGGATGATTGTCGAGCAATGTGATAAATCTTTGTCCGACCATTCCGGTCGCGCCGATTATACCGGCTTTAAGTTTTGCTCCCATATTTCCTCCATGCAGCAGAAGGTTTACCTTAAGCTGCGAATTAGCGAATAAATGCGGCAAAAAAGCCGCCAAAAAAGCATCATCTTAAAGAGAGTATAAGCGTCAAGGCAAAAAATGCTTTTTGCCTTGGTTTCACCCAGAATATATTCTTGACACTTTAGTCTTTCGGGTTTTTTTTGCAGAAAAGGATTAAAGAATGAATAGATATCTGCTTGTGTTTTTGTTTTCACTTATTACTCTTTCTTCATGCGTTACTTTGATTAAAGACGAAGAAATTGTTAGCATAAAAAAGTATGAAGATGTAACATATATTCTTAAAACAAATTTGACGGATAATATGGGTAATTCTTTGAGTAAGGGTACCCGTGTAAAAATAATTTCTAAAACAACTAATGAATATGTTAAATTCTATGCTTATTCCGCGAATGAGCCGCTGCTTGAATCAAAACGTTTCCTTCTTCTTTATTTGTTTCAGGAAGATTTTCCGATAGACGGAACAGAGAAAAAGAAGAAGCTTCAATACGGCTCGAAAATGAAAGTTGATAAAAATGATAAGACTCGATACGTAAACGAAAACTATCAGGGACAGGATCTGAACGAAAAAGAACAGGATTTTTATGATTATGAGAATTATCAGTTTTCTTTAGAAAAGCTTGAAAAACGTCTTTATGATGTCGTTGAACCTGATAAATCTTCAGTCAAAGATTCCAAAACAAAATAATAGAGAGGTTTCATGTTTTCCGGTGTTTATACAGCTTTAATTACCCCGTTTAAGGATGGCAAAATTGATTATGCTTCTCTTGAACGTATTATTGAGTTTCAGGTTCAATCCGGTGTTGCGGGTATTGTTTCAATGGGAACAACCGGTGAGTCTCCCACGATTCCTCATGATGAACACATTGAGATCATAAAAAAAACAGCTGAAATAATTAAAGGCCGAATTCATCTTATGGCCGGAACCGGTTCCAACTCTACTTCTGAAGCTATTCATCTTTCCGAGAGGGCGCAGAAGGCGGGTGCGGACTCAGTTTTACTTGTTAATCCTTACTATAATAAACCTTCGCAGAAAGGGATGATTGAGCATTTTGCTGCGATTTCAAATTCGGTAGATGTTCCTGTAGTTTTATACAATATTCCGGGAAGAACTGTTGTTAATTTTTTGCCGGAATCGGTTCTTGAATTATCTTCGCGCGCAAAAAATCTTTGCGGTGTTAAAGAAGCAAGCGGTGATATTACTCAGATGATGCGTCTTATTGAGATTTGCGGCGATAAGATAGATGTTCTTTCGGGCGACGATTCTCTTCTTCTGCCTCTTCTTTCTGTGGGCGGAAAGGGTGTTGTTTCTGTTTTGTCTAATATTCTTCCGTCTCTTGTTGTTGAAGTCGTGAGACTTTTCGAGGATGAAAAACATTCGGAAGCTAGAGCTCTATTTTACAAGCTTCTTCCGCTTGCAAGATCCATGTTCGTTGAAACGAATCCTATTCCGATAAAAGCTGTAATGGCTAAAGCCGGCTGGTGTTCGCCTGATGTCAGGCTTCCTCTGACTGAACTTCCGGCTGAGAAACTCGCTGATATTGTTAAACTTTTTGAAAAAAGCGGTGAAAAAATATGAATTTTGCCATATCCGGAATTTCGGGCAGAATGGGTACAACCATTTACAGAATAATTCATCAGAGAGGGCATTCACTACATGCCGGCTTTGAATCTCCGGCATCCCCGTTTATCGGGAATGATGCAGGACTTCTAATCGGACTTAACGGTGTAAATAAACATGTATCGGAGATAAATGCCGATAAATTGAAAGGCGCGGATGCTGTTATAGATTTCACATCGCCTTCTGCGACTATGATTCTACTTGAATCAGCGGTATCAACTTTGACTCCGATTGTAATCGGTTCAACAGGATTTGATGACGCAGAGAAGAAACTCATATTTGAAAGCGCAAAACGGATTCCTGTTTTATTTACTCCTAATATGAGCGTCGGAGTAAATCTTCTTTTTAAAATTCTTGAAAAAGCTGCTCAGATACTTCCTGACGGTTATGATATCGAAATTTCCGAATCACACCATAAGTTCAAAAAGGACGCTCCTTCCGGAACGGCGCTTCATCTTCTTGATATAGTGAAAAAAAATTCTCCTCATCATGCGAATGCAAAAGCGGCTTGTTCGCGTGAAGGCATGATCGGCGAACGTAATCCTGATGAGATAGGGATGCAGGTTCTGCGCGGCGGAGACATTGTCGGAGAACATACTGTATACTTTGTCGGTATGGGTGAGCGCATAGAGCTTTCTCACCGGGCGACAAGCCGTGATAATTTTGCTATGGGAGCGGTTAGGGCGGCAGAATACATCGCAGGAAAAAACGCCGGATTGTATTCTATCGAAGATGTGGTTGGTCTTAAATAAATGACTCAGAAGGGCATTGATCAGAACGAAATGAAAGAGCTTCTTAAGGAGTATGAAGAGAATCCTTTTGATCCGAATAGAAAAAATCCTGCTGATGTTATGCGGATTTTCTTTCAATTTAATACTTCGATCTTACCGGTAATTTCGCGTAGAAATATACTTCTTGGAATAATTACTAAAGAAGCAATTACTGCGGAGATGAGCGACATTGCGCGTTTTTCTTCCGTAAGCATAGATAAATTCATCTCAAAAATAGCCCGTAAGTTTTCATTTGATGAACTCATTCCCATTGTTACCGAAAACCGTGAATTTACTATTATCAATCTGTTCGGTGAAATTCAGGGTTCATGGTCAAGACTTCAGCTGTTGTCGGCTTGCGAAAACGAAAGTCTCACTGCAGAAACAATTGAATCCGAAGTTGATTCTCAGGTTGAAGAGCAGAAAATTCAGTGGATGGTATATCATGTTCTCGAGCATATACCGCGTCCGCTTTATGCCGTGAATGAAAAAGGTAAAACGGTTTTTTATAATCTTCATTTTGAAGACATGTATCTCTCGAAAACCGGAAAAGCCGAAGTCGATGCAAAACATGTTGAAACTGTTTTGTCCGATAAATCGCGCAATGATTTTCTGCATAGAGAAGGTAGCGGTGATATTTATTTTCATTCAAAAGATATAGGCTGGTATTACGAAAAAATCCCCATGAAGGATTCACGCGATAATGTCAACGGATACCTTTATTATTTCGGCCGGGATATTAATGAGTCGGTTAAAGAATCAGCTTTTTCAATGAATGGTGATTCGCTTATTTCAATTCTTGAGAATGCTGAAAGGTCGGTTATCGTCAAAACGCTCGATGAGTGCGCGAAAGACGCTGATGCAGCTGCGAAAAAACTTAAAGTGCCTAAAAATTCATTTCTTTCCAAGATTAAAAAGTACGGAATTGTCGCAGAATAACATTTCTTTTCTTATTGCTGAATTGTACTTGCAAAAATATTAATTAATTTTTATAATGTATTATGTCTCTTTGTCGATAATTGAAATTTGACTTGATTCTGCTTAAATTTAATGAGACATAATACTTTCTCTTCCCGGAGGGAATATGGAATTACTGAAAAAGCTTGCTCTTCAGGCGAAGGAAGCCTTTTTAAAGCTTTCTACGGCCAAGAAGGCGATTGTTGCCGGAGTTGTTCTGGCATTATTTGTCGCTTTCGGAATAATGATTTCTGTTTCGGGATCCGAACAGAAAGTTGTTCTTTTTGCGCAGCTCGAGTCGAAGGAATTCGGTGAAGTCAGCAAGAAGCTTGAAGAGATGGGCTATAAATACAGCACAACCGGGACAACCGGTATTTTGGTCAGTCCTCAGGAACGCGACATTATCCTCACGCGTCTTGCGCAGGAAGATTTGATTCCGAAAGGCGTTCCGGGATGGCAGCTCTTTGATATGAGCAAATGGACAGAGACTGACCGTGAAATCGACGTAAAGTATATGCGCGCACTTACAGGTGAGCTTAAGCGTCACCTTGAGTCGTTGAAGAATATTGAAAAAGCCGATGTTCAGGTTGCTATGAGCGATGAATCGCTTTATTCAAATGAGACGGCAAAATATACCGCGGCTGTTACAGTCTATCTTTCGGCCGGTTACGAGAAGCTGACCAGAAAAGAAGTTAAAGGTATCGTCACACTCGTATCAAGAGGAGTAGGTCCTAAGCTTAAGCCGGAAGATGTTGTTGTAACAGATGAAAACGGAAGCATTATTTCTGATTTTGACGATGACGGAGATGCCGCAAAGCTGGAAATATCTCTTCTTGAACAGAGAAAGAAGCTTGAAGAGAAAGAGCGCGTAAAGATGCTTCGTGACATTCAGGAAGGTCTGAAACGTATTTTTTCTGAAGATAGAATTCAGGTTGTAAGACTTAATCTTGAATATAACTGGGACAAGGTGAACGAACAGAGAAAAGAATACCTTCCGTTCGTTCTCCGTCAGGATAATCCGGATACGCCTTATTCGGAACTTGAAGTAAAGGAATCGACTCCGATTTCCAGAAAAAATACCACTGAGAATTTTCAGGGTCACGGCTGGAATCCTCAGGGGCCGGCAGGCACCGATAGTAACCGTCCTCCGGGATATAAAGCCGCTGATGACCAGTTTGCAAAATACGATAAGCAGGAAAATATTGAAAACCTTGCTGTGGGTCAGTCTGATAAAACTATTCAGCGCCAGCCGTATGAGGTTGCGAAGGTTTCAGTTTCAATCGCCATTGACGGTGTTCAGGATCTCCCTAAAAATCCTGATGGATCATATGATCTTGATCCGGCAAAGAAACCGGTTCAGACTCCGTTAACACCGGAAGAACTCAAACAGGCGGAAGACCTGATAAAAAGCGCGGTAGGTTTCAACAGAGCGCGCGGAGACATGGTTTCTGTAAAAAATATCATGTTCGACAGATCGAAGCAATGGGAAGCGCTTAGAGATGAATATGAAAGAAAAGAACAGTTCAAACGCCTTCTTCTTGCGGTTCTGATCGGAATATTCGCTCTGTTTCTCGGTTTCATTCTCTTTACGGCAATCAAGAAGGAAATGGCGCGCAGAAGAAGAATCCGCGAAGAACAGCTTGCGCTTGAACAGCAGAGAATGCGTGAAGCGGCGCTTCGTGCTGCAGAAGAGGACGGCGTTGATGTTGAACTTTCTCTTGAAGAAAAAGCACGTCTTGAACTTCAGGAAAACGCAATCCGTCTTGCGAAGGAAAGGCCGAATGATGTTGCCCAGCTTCTTCGAACATGGCTTGCCGAAGAATAATTATAGTTTTGTTTTTTTCTGCCGATAATGCCCATAGGGTGTTATCGGTTTATTAATCCGGAGGAATCGTTTTTTAAATGCTTCAGTCAAAAAAATCACAGCTCACGGGGCGCCAGAAAGCGGCAGTTTTTCTGGTGACGCTTGGTTCGGAAATCTCATCCGAGATATTCAAGCATCTCCGCGAAGATGAGATTGAGACGCTTACCTTCGAAATTGCCCGTATAGACAAAGTCGACCCTGCTGACAAAGACAAGGTTTTGATGGAATTTCAGGAGCTGATGATGGCTCAGGAATTCATTTCAAACGGCGGTATCGATTACGCGCGTGAAGTACTGGAGCGAGCTCTAGGAACTCAGAAAGCGATTGATATTGTAAACCGATTAACGTCATCACTTCAGGTTCGTCCGTTCGATTTTGTAAGAAGGACTGACCCCGCCCATCTTTTGAACTTTATTCAGAGTGAGCATCCTCAGACGATTGCGCTCATTCTTTCATATCTCGAACCGCAGAAGGCGGCGCAGATTCTTTCTTCACTGCGTCACGAAATTCAGGCGGATGTTGCAAAGCGAATAGCGACGATGGATAGAACTTCTCCGGATGTTCTTCGTGAAGTAGAGCGAGTTCTTGAACGAAAACTTTCGACACTTGCGAGCGAAGATTATACCTCTGCCGGAGGTGTTGACGCCATTGTTGAAGTTCTCAATAATGTAGACCGCGGAACTGAGAAAATCATCATCGAGGCTCTTGAAGAAGATGATCCTGAGCTTGCAGAAGAAATCAAGAAGAGAATGTTTATCTTTGAAGATATCGTACTTCTCGACGACCGTGCAATTCAGAAAGTTCTCCGTGAAGTTGATACGAATGACCTTGCTAAAGCTCTTAAAGGAGTTGAGCCGGAAGTTCAGGAAAAGATTTTCAAGAACATGTCGAAGCGTGCGTCTTCGCTTCTCAGAGAGGATATGGATTTTATGGGTCCATTGCGTTTGAGAGACGTGGAAGAATCTCAGCAGAAAGTTGTAAATATTATCAGAAAACTGGAAGAATCCGGAGATATAGTTATTGCCCGCGGCGGAGAAGAGGAGCTTGTTACATGATAGCGGAGGTTATTCTTGGCTAAACTTGTTTTTAAACCATTTGAAGTGAACGTCGCCCGCGCTCCGAAACAGATAGAGCTTCCTGCGAAGTATCAGAAAAATGTTGTGACTGATGATGACTTCAAGGAATTTGAAGTCGATGAAAACGGTAATCCCGTTGATATTTATCAGGGTCCGTCCATTGAAGAAATGGAAGCGGAGCTTGAACGCTATAGACGTGAAACGGAAGAAGATGTAAGAAGAATTCAGGAAGATGCATACGCTAAAGCCAAACAGATAGAAGAAGAAGGAAAGAATGCTGCCTTCAATGAGCTTCAGAACGCACGCGAACAGATTAAAGCCGAGATGGATAAATTTCATCAGGAATCTAACCGTGAAATAGAACGCGGAAAATTTGAAGCAGAAAAACTTATTAAGGAAGCCGAACTCCGCGTTTCGGAAATCGAGCACGAAGCTTATAAGAAAGGATATGAAGCCGGTCGCGAAGAAGGTTATAAAGAAGGTCAGGCTGAGGTTATGCGTCTGATTGACCGTCTTGGCACTATTGTCGCGACTGCCGTAGATATCCGCGATGATATTATCAGATCTTCCGAAAAAATGATGACTGAAATGATTCTGATGATTGCCCGAAAGGTTATCAAGGATGAAATCGTTGAACGCCGTGAGATTGTAATCAATAATATCAAGGAATCACTAAAGAGAGTTCGTGACAGAGACAGAATCGATATCCGCGTAAATTTCGCGGATCTTGATATGACGACTGCCCATAAAGACGAACTTATCAAGATGATGGAATCTCTCAAGAAGGTTAACATCTATGAAGATTCGCGTGTTGAACGCGGAGGTTGTATCATTGAAACTGATGTCGGTTCAATCGACGCTAGAATTACGACTCAGCTTGATACGATTGAAGAGGCGATACGCAATACGACTACAATATAGGTGAAACATGATTAATGTTCTTCCTCACGAGAGGATTGATTTTCTCTCAAAATACATGAGCATAATCGAAGAAACCGAAGTTGTAAAGTTTATCGGTTATGTTGATAAAATTATCGGCCTCACCATTGAGTCTGTCGGACCGAATGTAAAATACGGCGACACCTGCAAAATTCGAACAGAAAAAGACAAATATATTCTTGCTGAAGTTATAGGATTCCGCGCAAAGAATAGACCCGTTCTTGTGCCGATAGGCGACATGAGCGGTGTTGTTCCGGGAGCAGAAGTAATTTCTCTCGGCGCATCGATGGGCGCTATGGTCGGTGAAAATTTAATCGGTCGTGTAATCGACGGTATCGGAAACCCCATTGACGGCAAGGGAATGATCTATTCGAAGAAACGTTATCCGATCAAGAGCCGTCCGGTTCCGCCGCTTGAAAGAAATCTCGTTGAAAAACCGCTTGCAACAGGTGTCCGCGCGATTGACGGACTTTTGACAATAGGCCGGGGTCAGCGAATCGGTATATTTTCAGGTTCAGGTGTCGGAAAATCAACTTTGATGGCGATGATTTCTAAATATACGGATGCCGATATTAACGTAATCGCTTTGATCGGTGAAAGAAACAGAGAGGTCAAGGACTTCGTAGAAAAAGAACTCGGCGAAGAAGGCATGAAGAAAAGCGTCGTTATTGTTGCGACAAGCGATCAGCCTCCGATGCTTCGCGTCCGAGGCGCATATCTCGCGCATGCTGTAGCCGAATACTTCCGCGATCAGGGAAAGAGCGTAAATCTTCTGATGGATTCCGTGACGCGTTTCGCGATGGCACAGAGAGAGATCGGTCTCGCAGCGGGTGAACCAACTGCGAGCAAGGGATATCCGCCGAGTGTAATAGAGCTTTTGCCTAAACTTCTTGAAAGAAGCGGAAACGGGAAGTTGGGTTCTATCACGGGTTTTTATACAGTTCTCATTGAAGCTGATGATATGAATGATATTATTGCGGATACTGTCCGCGGTATTTTGGACGGACATATAATTCTCGATAGATCGATTGCGAACAAGGGACATTATCCGGCGATTGACGTGCTCGCTTCATTATCAAGATGTATGAAGGATGTCGTTGAAAAGAATCATCAGGCTGCAGCATTAAGATTCCGTGAACTTCTATCTGCCTACCGTGATGTAGAAGACATGGTAATGCTCGGTACTTATGTTAGAGGATCTAATCCTTTGGCGGATAAGGCGATATCACTCATAAATGAACTGAACGGTTTCTTGAAGCAGGCGTTTACCGATAAAACGGAATTTCCTGACACTGTTCAAAGGATGGAAGCTTTATGCATTGCGCCAACAGTTTCTAATGCAAAAAAAACGGATTATGTCTCTAATCATCCAGTGAGAAAGACGGGCTGATTGAATGAAAAAATTCAAATTCAGACTTCAGAAGCTGCTTGATGCCCGTATAGCTAAAGAGAAGGACATTCAGCATGAGCTTTCGGTTATTGTTACGAAGCAGAACGTTTTTAGAATCAGGCAGGATGAACTCAGAAGTAAGATTGGAGAACAGCGCGCAGTTTTTTCCGATGCGATGAAGAAAAAAACAGTGAATCCGGCTGAACTTCTCAATTTTCATAAGTATTGGGATTTTGCAGAGAAGGCGATAGTTTCGGCGCAGAGTGAAATAGACAAGCTTGAGCCTGCGGTGAATGCTGTAAGAGTGAGGCTTACCGAAGCCGTAAAAGAAAGAAAGACGATTGAAAAGTTCAAGGAAAGAAAATTCGAAGAATGGAAGAACATGCTCAAAAAAGCTGAAGAAAAAGAATATGATGATATAAATCAAAAAGTATATATGCGCAAAGTATATCTGAATGAGGAAGAAATTCCTGAAGGGGAGGCTGTTTATGACTGAAGGCGTTTATGCATGCATGGAAAGAATAAGTGAAATTAAAAAGCGTTTCGGGCTGATGAATGAAAATGCAAAGGCTAATCAGAATGCGGAAACTGCCGGAGATGAAGGCGATTTAAAAAGAACATTTTCCGAGATATTGTCCGACAGAACCGGTGTTTCTTCAAGTCAGCAGGGAAATTTGTCTAAAGATGATATCGAGAGTCTGATTGAAAAGATTTCAATAAAGGAAGGTGTTTCTCCTTCACTGGTTAAAGCGGTTGTTGAAAATGAATCAAGTTATAATACAATGGCAGTCAGCCCGAAAGGCGCGATGGGTCTCATGCAGTTGATGCCTGAAACCGCAAAAGAGCTGGGCGTCAACGATTCGTTTTCCGCTGAAGAGAACATAGAAGGCGGAGTAAAATATCTAAAAGGACTTTTGAACAAGTATCAGTGGGATTACAAAAAGGCGCTTGCCGCCTATAACGCGGGACCGAAGCTGGTTGACAGCTATAACGGTGTTCCGCCGATAAAAGAAACAGCGGAATACGTAAAGCGTGTTCTTAATTCATACAGAAAAGAACAGGAATCGGTTGAAGAGGAGTAAGCAATGCAGGTTTCGGAAAAGTCGAAAATAATATTTTTGTTTCTAATAATAGTTTTTCTTCTGGGTGTCGGGGTTTTGTGGCTTGATTACATGGGGCTTATAAATTTAACAAAGACCGCTTCGATGTTCAACAAGGAAGAGGCTTCGGTTCTTTATGCCGATGATGATGAGCCTTCGCTAATGAAGCTTGAAGAGCTTGAGAAGAACAAGGAACAGCTTAAGGAGCGGACTGAAGATCTTGACAGACGTGAAGCGCTTCTTCTTGAACAGGAGAAGAGTTCAAACACCGACAAGGAAAAGATTCAGGAAATGCGTGCGGGAATTGAACTTGAACGCAAGAAGCTTGAAAATGAAAAAAATAAATACAGCGGATATAAAAAGAATATCGGAGACCTCGCGCAGAAGATTGAAAGCATGCCTCCGAAAGAAGCCGTTGCGATTATGATTAACTGGGATGATCCTTTGATAATTGACGTGCTCCGTCAGATTGACCAGAACGCTCTTGATGCAGGTGGGATGAGTGTGACTTCATATCTTATTTCGCTTATGCCGAAGGAAAAAGCAAGCAGAGTGATGTACCTGATGACTCAGCTTTGATGAAACGGAAAATTAAACAGATTTCGTTTGAAAGCGAACTGTTTATTATGTTGAATGGATTAAATGAATTTCATTAAAAAAAATATTTACGGAATATTATTATCAGCCGCGGTAGCGGCTGTTGCGTATTTTCTCGGAAGAATTTTTCCGGTAGTGGGAGGAGCTGTATTCGGAATTCTTCTCGGCATGATAATTAATAACACCTTTGGAAAGCCTGATGCCGGTGTAGCCGGGATCAGGTTTACCGGAAAGAAAGTTCTTCAATGGTCGATCATTCTTCTCGGGGCCGGACTCAGTATGAATCAGGTTGCGAAAGCAGGTATGACTTCATTTTTCGTAATGATCTTTACTTTATCAGCGGCGTTCATTGCGGCGTATGTTGCCGGATATTTTCTTAAGATTCCGTTTAAGCTTAAATCGTTAATCGGAACAGGAACTGCGATTTGCGGAGGTTCCGCCATCGCCGCGCTTTCTCCTGTTATTGATGCGGATGAACATGATATATCTTTTTCAATATCAACTGTTTTTCTTTTTAACATAGCGGCTGTTTTTATTTTTCCGGCTGCGGGTCATGTATTTGGTTTCTCAAATGAAGGATTCGGTCTCTGGGCCGGTACTGCAATCAATGATACTTCATCTGTTGTTGCGGCGGCATATTCGTTCAGCAAAGAGGCCGGAGATTATGCGACAGTTGTAAAACTTGCGCGCACGCTTCTTATCGTACCGATATGTCTAATCTATGCTCTTGTGTTTTATTTCAGTCAGAAAAAAGCAACGGCTTCATCTAATCAAACAGTCAGATATAGTTTTATAAAAATATTTCCGTGGTTTGTTCTCGGTTTTCTGTTTATGTCGATGCTGCGCAGTACGGAAATAATACCCGTCGCCGCAGCTGATGTAATCGCCGAATGCGGCAAGATAGCAATCATTTTCGCGCTGTCTGCAATCGGGCTTAACGCTGATTTCCGCCGCATGTTTAAAACAGGAATCAAACCCGTTATTCTCGGACTGATAGTCTGGGCGGCAGTAACACTCTCAAGCCTAGCAGTTCAGTTTGTCACGGGCAAACTATAACTTAAATCTTTCAAGCATACCTCTCATTCATAATATGTGATACTAAATTAATCATAAAAACGGCTTGATATATCGTGAGTTGATTTATTTTTAGTTCTAGTATGCTTGGAGGCGGGATTGAATAAAGAAATAAAAATCAGAAATTGGTTACTCGCACTTGGCGCATTCATTGCTGTTATACTTGCTTCTTGCGGAGGCGGCAACGGCGGTGATGGAGATGATGATATTTCACAGCTTGGAACAAAGAAGCTATTGATTTTTTATTCTTGGCCGAACGCGATAAACGGCGCTGGTTCAGCCTCGGATTCCGTTGCTGCCGCAGCGGCAGAATATGCGAAATATGATTATGTTGTTATTAACCGGACTTTCAGCGGAAGCGATTGTCCGCAGGATACGGTAAGTGCTATAATAAATCATCCGTCTTGTAAGAATACGGTGTTTTTCGGATATATCGATTTGGGAATGCTTTCTTCATCCCAGCGGCTTCAAATTGGTGAAATAAAGACTCGCATTGATGCATGGAATGATATGGGAGTTGACGGAATTTTTTTCGATGAGTACGGTTATGATTATGATGTAACACGTGCCCGGCAGAATGAGGCGATTGATGCCGTTCATGCGGTTAAATCAAAGAAACGGGGCAGACAGCTTTCGGTTATCGCAAATGCCTGGATGCTTGATGATGTCTTCGGTTCTGATGTAAATCCGGTTTCAAATCCGGATGGAAGTAATTCCCATATGGGTTCCAATGATTATTTTCTGCTAGAAAGTTTTTTTATAAGCGAAGGAAACTACGTCGATGCCGCATCACCCGTATCGCTTCAGTCCGCAATAAACAAGATGAACGACGCGACGAAATATTGCTTATCAAACGGCTCGATGGCGCTTACGATTACAACTAATTCTGATACTGCTTTGTATGATGAAGATAAGTTTTTGTATTCGTGGTATGCGGCGTTGATTCTCGGAGCAGAGGGGTCAGCCTGGGGTGAATATGTTTTTTCCGCAGGCGGTTCGGCTGTGAACAGTTCTCCGTTTAGAAGTCGGCCTTCACAGAATTTTGGTTCAGTTTATGCCGGCAAAATTACATTGAATGGAAATCTGATACAGCGGAAAACCGATAAAGGTACACTTTATATTGATACTTCAACTCATGCGTACGGCTTTATTGCAGATTAAGAAACAGCCGGTTATACCGGCTGTTTATATGGATCTATAGTCTGAATTGTTCCGTCGGCGTTGTATATGATTTCTGTGTATTTGACACAGCGTTTATTGTCCTTTCCGCCTGAAAGCGAGCTGTCGTGATAGAACAGATACCATTTGTTTTTGAATTCGACAATTGAATGATGTGTTGTCCATCCGATTACGGGATTCAGGATTCTTCCCTTGTAAGTGAAAGGTCCTTTCGGATTTTTGCTTATCGCGTAAGCGATATAGTGAGTTGTTCCTGTTGAATAGGACAGATAATAATAGCCGTTATATTTATGAATCCATGGTCCTTCAAAATATCTTCTGTCTTCGTCTTCGGAAAGAATAGGGTTTCCGTTTTCATCGACAATTGATATTTCGTCCGCTGAACCCTTCAATGAAAGCATGTCGTCGGACAATTCCGCAACTCTCGGTCCCAGTGCGGGTTTTCCTTTTGCCGGACCTTCCGCGTCTTTTTTGAAAGTTCCGGTCTGCCATTTTTCGAGCTGACCTCCCCAAAGACCGCCGAAATAAATATATGATTTTCCGTCATCATCCATCAAAACTGCCGGATCGATGCTGAAAGTTCCCTTTATGAAATCAGGCTGTGCCTTGAACGGGCCCATCGGTTTATCGCTTGTAGCGACTCCGATTCTGAAAATATCGTCCTTGTCTCTTGCCGGAAAAAACAGATAATATGTGTTATTTTTAAATGCCGCGTCAGGCGCCCATAGCTGCTGCTTTGCCCATGGAATATCATCTACGTGAAGAACCATTCCATGATCGACGCATGGCGAATCGAAATCATCAATCGAAAGAACATGGTAGTCTTCCATGACATACTGGTCGCCGTTGTCGTTTGAGTCGGCTTCAAGATCCATGTCGTGTGAGGGATAAATGTATATTTTTCCGTCATAGACGTGAGCGGACGGATCCGCCGTGTAGATGTTTGTAACTAACGGTTTATTTTTTTCAACCTTATTAGACATAATATTTCTCCATATATTTTAATGTTTATTGCCATATAATACATACTTTTCACAGTATCAACAATAAATAAATTTGTCACTACATATTTCTTCGTTAGAAAAGCTCTTTTTAAATTGAAAAAAATAAACAGCTGTATTATTATAATCAGGATATTTCGGGAGTGTGAAGGTCAATTCGGGATTTAGCGGGCATTTGATGTAATTTCAAGGAGAGGATTATGGCCAAAACTATTGGTGTTATTATTGACCAGCTTGTCTATGAATATCAGGCAGAGTTCTGGCATGGGATTTGTGCCGAGGCTCAGCAGTCCGGGGTTAATGTAATTTCCTTTGTCGGTAGTACGGTTGATTATTCCGAAGCGGGAATAGTAAACCGAAATAAAATATATAACATAATCTCCTCGGCTAGAATTGACGGCGCGATTGTGCTTTCAAGTTCCGTATTGTCGCGAATTGACAGTGACAGAAAAAAAGAATTTATTTCGAAAATCGCGTCATACTGCCCGGTTGTAAGCGTCGGAGACATGTTCAGGGAATATCCTTCTATCGGAATTGATAACAGACGCGGTATGTACGATTCGGTTAATCATCTGATTAAAAAGCACGGCAAAAAACGCATTGCCTTTATCGGAGGGCCCGAGACCAGCGATGAAGCCGTGATCAGATTTAACGCATATAAAGAAGCATTGTCTGATAATAATATCTCTTTTGATGAAGCGCTTTATTTTCAGGGAAAGTTTATATTTGATTCGGGCATTGAAGCTGTTGAATTGCTGACTGATAGAAAAACAGAATTCGATGCTGTAGTCGCCGCAAATGACTGGATGGCATTCGGAGCAATTCATGAGCTCAAGCGCCGAAATCTCGATGTTCCCGGAAAAATATCCGTTTCGGGTTTTGATAATGTCGAATCCGCGTATGTTTCCAATCCTCCATTGTCTTCCGTGAAACAGCCGCTTTATAAGATGGGGATGAAAGCCTTGTCGACTATATCCGATATTGTTGATAACCGTCCGTTTGAGATGAGTTCTGTTTTTCCGACCGAGCATATAATCAGGGATTCGTGCGGATGTCTTCTTTCTGAAAGTACGGATGAAGAGGAATCTTCCGGAAGTTCCATGTCGTTGTCTTTCGATATGTCTGAAATTAAAAAAGATCTTGTGGAAAAACTGCGCTCAGACTGCACTTCTTCCGATTCGATGAGTTTTCTGCATCATTTTAATTCTGTTCTTGCTCAGGTCAGCAGGACTGAAGATATAATCGAGTTTCATAATCTGATAACAGAAATGCGCGACGAGCTGATTTCTCCGGAAGCGCTGATGGGCAATGATGCGGCTTACGGTAAGGCTTTTAATCATAGTTTTATCCGCGGCAAAGAAGCGGAAAGCATATTAAAGAGATATTGTTTGACCATTCATACTATTGAGAACCATCTTCATAAGTCGCGAAGCCTGATAACAAGAAGGGCGGAACAGCTTCAGTTTGTTAAATACTTAAACACCAATCACAGATCTTCACAGATAATCGACATCGGGCAGAATCTTCTTACGGCTTACACGAAGGAGCATTTGCTTTCTGTAATCAAGAATTCATTTCCGACCGTTGATATAAATTCCTGCGCGATAGTTCTTTTTGATGATCCGGATAATTATCCGATATCAAAAACTT
>ENA-UPSM01000642-UPSM01000642.1-activated-sludge-metagenome-genome-assembly--contig:-NODE-642-length-48608-cov-44.808210_pt1 | contig 48608 bp, 40 predicted proteins | sample MGYA00238181_ERZ773283 | MGnify/ENA primary metagenome ERZ773283 (study PRJEB29023, sample SAMN05720199) | activated sludge metagenome | isolation source: Anaerobic digester | place: Japan... | reverse complement strand
ACGCTATGATCCCGATTGGGCGCTTTCCAGCGATGCTATGCAATTTCCATTGTTACAAATTCCGGCAACTAACAAAGTTGTCTTTACAGAAAGTGCGGTTTTTACTCCATCAATAGAACCCTTTGCGTGCGTGCCATATCAAGTAGTGTTCGACCAGAATTGGTTATGTGGAATAAATGTCAATTCATCAACGCCGGAGAATTTTCGCGGACGTTACTTGTTCATTAAAAATCAGACCGGAAAAATAGCCGAGACATTGTCACTTAATCAAAATTTATTAGTCGGTAATGCCGCCAATAATGATTCTCTACTTATTTTTATGACTAATAGCAGTAAAACTACAACTCCTAATCTGACTGTGACAATTTCCAAGGTGGGTGATGAATTTCGAATAGCGTCAACTATTAAAAACGTCTATCCAAATCCGTATTCTCCGGGAAAATCGGGAGATTTGATAGTGGATCTACAGGTGGGTCAGATTGTTAATTCAATCAAGACGAACTGGTTTGACCTTACGGGACGAAATGTATTTCAGAAGAATTTTGATAATGGACTGATCGAGATTGGTAATTATTCGTTATCATTCTCGAGTGATGAATTAAGACAGGCGCAACTTGCATCCGGTGTCTATATTATGCAAATTGCGATCGGAAGCAAGAATCTAACGCGCAAAATTTTACTACTGAAGTAAATTTAAAATTTATGGCTGAAATGTTACTGCAAGGGCTAAAAACAATTGCTGATTCGGCTGAAATTATGGTAACAGTCAAAGATTCAAAGTTTGTCGGGTATTGTTTTCCGGTTGCCGATAAGTCCGAAGCAGTCCAAAAAATAGCGGAAATTAGCCAGAAGCACCGAAAAGCTACTCACATTTGCTGGGCGTATCGAATTTATGAAAATAATCAATTGCTATATTATGCTCACGATGCGGGCGAGCCACGCGGTTCAGCCGGAGCGCCAATCTTAAAAGCGCTAACCAGCCGGCAGTTGGTCAAAGCGCTTGTCGTAGTCGTGCGATATTTCGGTGGGACGAAGTTGGGAATAGGAGGCTTGATTAGGGCATACGGCGCTACGGCCGGGAAGACGCTTGATCTTGTCGAACACAAACCTTTTATCCAGCGCCAAACCCTAAGAATCGAATGCCAGCTAGCGAACTACTCACAGCTGGCACATTTTCTCGGGCGTTTTTCGGAATCGAGCAAGCCGGAATTTACCGAAAATAGCGTCATAGTTACGGTGCAAATTGAAGTTCAGAAAGCGGATGAGTTCCGGACGGAATTGAACTCGATTCCTGGTTTGAGTATCGTTACATAAAAATATCCTGCAACAGCGCTGGCGGATTAAGGGAACCGTGAAAATCACGGTGGGCACCTCCCGAACGGATCAAGTTTCTTCAACGAGGAAGCGTGCTTTAGCCGTTCGGAGTCCGGCTCCCAAGTTTATGGTGTTGGTTCCAAAAACACTCGCCACACTATTGCAGGATAATTTTTCAATAAGCGTTTCATACATAAACAATATAGCATTAATTAAGATATTCGTCAATAGGTTCGGCGAAAAATTTCATTATATTGTGGGAATGATTTTTTACTAAACCGAGAGTTAGTGGCCTTAATATTCAGGATTCTTTATCTTTCGATTTATTCCAGATTTTATCCAGCTCTTCCAGCGAGGTATCTTTGAAATTTTTACCGGTGGCGGCTAATTCATTTTCGATAGCCTGAAAACGCCGGATAAATTTAGTGACTGTTTGTCGCAGGGCTTCTTCCGGATCAATATCGAGGAAGCGGGAAAGATTTACCATTGTAAAAAGTAAATCGCCGAATTCTGCGATGATTTCATCTTTCTTGCGAGTAGCAATGGCTTCTTGCAATTCACGCGTTTCCTCGGTGATTTTAGCCCAGATTGGTTCGATGGTAGACCAGTCGAAACCCACTTGAGCCGCCCTTTCCTGGACGCGGCGGGCTTGTAGTAAAGCAGGCAGGGATTTGGGTAAACCATCCATAAGGGATTGGCGCCCCTCTTTCAGCTTAATTTCTTCCCAATTTTTCTTGATTTCGTTGACATTTTCAACTTTAGTTTCGCCGAAAACGTGCGGATGACGTCGAATTAACTTGGCGTTGATTTGTTGCAAAGCGTCGGCAATGGTGAATTCACCGGCTTCGGCGGCGATCTGAGCCTGAAAAATTATATGGAGCAGTACATCGCCGAGTTCTTCTTTTATTTTCGAGGGGTTATTTTCAGAAATGGAGTCAATGAGCTCGTGGGCTTCTTCGAGCAAATAAGGCGTAAGAGAATCACGAGTCTGAGCTTTGTCCCATTCACAACCATTGGGACCGCGCAAGGTTTTCACGATCTCGATTAGTTCATCAAAATAGCGTGAAAGTTCATCATTCATAATTAGGCTGGATTCGGCGCTGACGGTAAAGGCGAGGGAATTTAATTTGCTGGATATAAAAATTCTGAAGAGCTTGCATTTGTTTTTTGTCGTTTAGGTTGTCATCATTGTAACCGAGTAAATGTAAAACGCTGTGAATAATTACCAGGGCGAGCTCTTTTTCAAAGGAGACCTTAAAGGTATGGGCGTTGTCCTCAATGCGATCGAGACTGAGATAAATTTCGCCTTCTACCGGTTGGTCTATCTCATTGTAATTGATGCTGATTGTATCGGTCAGTTGATCGATCCCGAATAATTTGACTTTCATTTCATTAAGAGTTTTATCATCGCTAGCTATGAAGGTGATGCTCTGAACGGCTTGTTGCTCCATATTGACAATGTAAGAGACAACCTGTTCGATTGCCGGTTTTAAAAGGGTGTAATGAGGGTGGTTGTTAAAGATTTTGACTACCGTCATTTTTTCCCTTTTTGTTACTTGGGAAGGAAGAATTGGAGAATTTTTCCTGTCCGGGATATTCCACACGCAGGTGATGAATGCCCCGTAAAATTGGCAGTATTCCGGTACCTTCCTTGAGATCGCCTTTGATTTTCTTTAGATCGGCTAAAGTCAGCGGGCATTCATCGAGTTGACCTTCTTTGAGTCGGCTTTCAATCACCGAATCCACGACTTTTTCGATAGCCGACATAGTTGGCTTGTTGAGGGAGCGACATACCGCTTCGATTGTTTCACAAATCATAACGATGCCGGTTTCCTTAGTATGCGGTTTTGGGCCGGGATAGCGAAAATCGGCATCATTGATTTCGTCGGGCTTGGCGGATTTTTTGAGGGCTTTATCGTAAAAATATTCGACGCGAGTAGTACCATGGTGAGTAGAAATGAAGTCCTGAATAACCTGGGGTAATTTATATTCGTTTGCCAGCCGCAGACCCTCCTTGACATGGTTAAGGATGATAATCGCGCTAAGATTGGGCGCCAGTTTATCGTGCCGGTTATAATCAAAAGCCTGGTTTTCGATAAAATATTCGGGTTTAGTCAACTTGCCAATGTCATGGTAGTAGGAACCGACGCGAGCCAATAGGGCATTTGCTCCAATAGCATCAGCGGCGGCTTCAGCCAGATTGCCGACCGTTACACTATGAGTAAAAGTTCCGGTTGCCTCGTGCGAAAGTAATTTTAGGAGCGGTTGATTAAAATCCGCCAGTTCGAGTAGTGATAAATCAGTGGTTATTCCAAAAAGGTTTTCCAATAGCCCGATAATTCCATACGCTAGGAACGGTGCGAAAACGCCATTAATCGTGGCGTAGAAAATATTATTTAGGATAGATTTCGGGGGCGAGTATTTCAACATTTCGGTGGCGAAAATAGCCAGGCAATACCCGAGTACGATATAGATGATAGATTTGAAAATTTGGCTACGCTTCCGCAATTGCCGGACCGCATAAATCGCAAAAGTGCTCACGAAAACCGACACGATTATAAAGTTGAAATTGCCACCGATTTGGGCGCCGATTATCAAGCAGATGGTAGCAGTGCCGACGAAAGCTACGCGACTGTCAAAAAGAATTGTCAATGACATAGCCGCCAGAGTAATGGGAATCGTATATTCAGAAATTTTAAAATGATTGACCAGTATAGCCGCAAAAACCGCTTGCAATATGAAGATGATCCCAATTAAAAACATTTTCTTGGGACTGGTGATAATATCGGTGCGATAAGCAAATAAAAAAGTCATAAAAAAGGTAAAAATAATCGCAACCACCGCGACCTGGCAGATGAATATTGCCGGATCGCCGATTACCGGTAAAGCTCGCCGCCAACTGCGTTGCACATTGGCTAAGCGCGCTTGTTCTTTAGCCATTGATTCAATTTTCTGATAGATTTCCGGCGTAATGCGCGTGTTAGCGTCAACGATTTTTTCGTTTTTAAGAACAACTCCCTTGCTGATGGGGACTTTCGCAATGGCTTCCGCTTGCCGTTTCTCGGTAATTTGTTTCTGGTAAATGAGGTTAGGTTTCAGGAAAGCGACCACGATGTCGTAAGCGGCATTAACCACTTCTGGGGTGTAGTCATTTAGGCGGGCTTGCAAAGCCAATTTGGCTTTTGTCCAGGCTTCGGATAATTCTAAAACCTCGTTTGGATTTTCTAAAACCTCTTCGCCGCCCTGAAGGATGGCAATTTTTTCCGAAATTATCTGGGATTTGGGAATATCGAGAATCTGTAAAACATATAGTTCGCTAAGCACTGATTTTACCTGATTCTGGACATGAGCCGAGAGCTGGTTGGCATTCTTGGGATCGTACTGATATACCAGGGACTTTAGAACTGGTGAATTTTTATTAAGCTTATAATCGTTGAGGAATTTTTTCTGTAAAGCAAAAAAAGTAATTGAATCAGCTGTCAAAGTTGCCAGCGATTCTTCGCTCCGATTAATACTAATATTTCGCAGAGATTCATCATACTTGATTCGGGCTAATCGTAAGCGATCAATTTCCGTAAAAAATTTCTGGAGGTTCATTAGTTCGGTTTTTTCGACGTCTTTATCCTGAATAAAAACGAACGGAACTTTTTTGATGGCTTCTAAACGATCGGCTTCTAATTCCTGTTCTGTTTTCAAGATTGGGAAGTCGAACGGCGCAATTATTGATGAGCGTGCAATGTCATTTATTTTATACTTAGTGATGTTGTAATGAGTTTTGGGAAAGAGTAAAGCTAAGGCTACGACGATTACTCCGCAGATTAAAAATACACCGGTGCGCTGGCGCCTGGATTGGAAAACGCCACGCTCTTTGCCGGCTATTTTAGATGAATTAGAATTCGCCACGATTTATGCTCATAATTTAAAATATTTACTACCAGCGTAGAGCGGCGGAAGCCCAGGTAAATCCAGAACCGAATGCGGCCAGGATTAGATAATCACCTTTTTTATATCTGCCTTCTTGAAGTGCGTCATACATTGCCAGAGGAATCGAAGCCGCGGTTGTATTGCCGTATTTATGGATATTACTATAGACTTGGCTCATTGGAATTTCCAGGCGCTGGGCAACGGCTTCGGTAATACGCAAATTAGCCTGATGAGGAATAATTAATGTGATATCACTTTTATTCAGATTGTTGGCTTCGAGGGCGATGTTGATTACTTCAGGAAATTTAGTAACGGCATGTTTAAAAACTTGACGGCCGTTCATTTTAGGATAGTGTTTCCCTTCGTCCAGCATCTCTTTGGAAAGACGCGGTCTTTTTGAACCGTCGGGAGCTTCTACCCAGAGTTCATTCGCATAGCGGCCATCGCCGAATAAATGAGTAGAGAGAATTGCGCTTTCATCACTGGAACGCGTAATAACAGCCGCGCCGGCTCCGTCGCCAAAGAGGACGGCGATGTCACGCCCGGCAGTGGTCATATTCAGCCCAACGGACTGAACTTCGACTCCGACGAGGAGGATATTCCTATATTGCCCGGTTTTGATAAAAGCGTCAGCGATCGCAAGTCCATATATAAAACCACTGCACTGCACCCGAATGTCGAGTGTCGGAATATTGGGTAATTCAAGTAAAGCCTGTAAATAACTGCTGGTACCAGGAGTAAGATGTTCCGGAGTAGTTGTCGCAACGATAATTAAATCAATGTCATTTTTAGTTAATCCGGCACTGGTAATCGCTTCCAGTACCGCCGGTAGAGCCAGCTGGCTGGCGCCGCAGGGTGGGGTTACAAAACGTCGTTCGCGAATACCGGTTCGTTCGACGATCCATTCGTCACTGGTATCCATCAGTTTTTCAAGGTCAGCATTAGTTACAATATTTTCGGGAACATTTTTCCCGAGGCTGGCGATTTTACTTTTGTACATTGGTACAGCTTCTCCTGTCATTTTTTAATGGTAGTCAGAATATACGATATCTTTGATATTAAGTTGAATTTCTTTATAGCCATTCCATTCATTTTCATCAATTACAAAGGCAATATCAAGGGGGCGATTGCTGATTAACATTTCGTAATAGCAACCCATTTTCCAGCCGATAGCACTTAAAACCGAACGATTTTGAGCCGCTTTGAATTTTAAGTGATTTTCACTAATTATGCGCGGCATTCCGGAGACGGTTACGTTACGGGTGCAGAATACCGGTCGCATATTTCCGGGCCCGAAAGGAGCCATTTTATGGAGAAAGGAGAGTGTTTGGGGATTAATGTCATTAAAGTCAATTTCGCTTTCAATTTGCAATCCGGAATTAAGCATCTGTTCGTCAATCTGTTCTGCGGCGATTTTTTTCAAGCGTCTGGTGAATTCCGGTAGTGATTCGATCAAAATGGTCAGCCCAGCCGCCATTTTATGTCCGCCGTAATTTTCCAGCAAGTCAGCGCAGGAGTTGAAGGCGCTATATAGATCAAAGCCGGGAATACTGCGGGCAGAGCCCTTGCCGATTCCATTCTGGAACGAGATCATGACAACCGGTCGGTTGTATAATTCCTTTAATTTTGAGGCGACGATACCGATGACACCATGATGCCAATTTGTGTTGCTCAGAATCAGAATCTTGTCGGCATCTAAATCATGAGTGGCGTTAAGTTGTAAAATAGCGCTGTCGATCGTCCCACGTTCGATAGCTTGGCGATTGCGGTTTTCTTGTTCAAGGAGGTTGGCTAGCTCAAATGCTTCTTTGCGGTCGAAGGATGTCAGCAAGTGTACTGCTCGAGAGGCTTCCCCGAGTCGTCCGGCGGCATTAAGTCTGGGGGCAAGACCGAAAACGATATTGACAACGTTCATTGTTTTGCTATCGAAGCCGGAGGTTTTGAGAAGAGCTTGTAAGCCAACTTTTTGGGAACTGTTGAGATATTCCAAACCTTTGGCGACTAAAACACGGTTTTCGCCGAGGATTGGAACGATGTCGGCGGCAGTTCCGATTGCCACTAAATCAAGATGACGATAAAGGTTGGTGACTGGTAGATTATTTGCAATATGAAATCCCTGTAAGAATTTGAAAGCGACGCCAACTCCGGATAATTCTTTAAATGGATAATGGTCATCTTCGCGCTTTGGATCTAGAATAGCCAAGGCGGCGGGAAGCTTTTCAGCTGGTTCGTGATGATCGGTAACGATCACATCAATCTGGTTGGAATTAGCATAATCAATTGTATCGAAGGCGTTGATTCCGCAATCACAGGTGATAATCAAAGTTGCTCCGATTTGTCTGGCATATTCGATGCCGAGTTGGGAGAGACCATACCCTTCCCGTTCTCTGTCGGGAATATAAAATGCGGAGTCGAGCCCAATTTCATGGAAAACCAGATAAAGAAGGGAGGTGGCTGTGGTGCCATCCACGTCGTAATCGCCGAAAATCAAGACTTTTTCGCGTTGAAGGATGGCTTGACCGAGTCGTTCAACGGCTTTGGTCATATCCGCCATTAAAAAGGGATCATGGGTATCTTGAGTAGAAGGACTAAAAAATTTTTCAATTGAATCCTTATCAAACAGACCGCGATTAAGTAAAATCCGCACAATAGCCGGTGGTATCTGGAGCTCACCTGCTAGTTGGTGGACAGCGTTGGGATTCGGATTGCTGATAAGCCATTTTTGTTTCATGATATAAAATTTCTGAAGTTGGTCTATAAGCCGAATTCTGTATCCCGACGAATCGAGACGACAGCCATTTATCTATCCACGACTTTTCAGTCGGGATTAAGCGAGCTACCCGGGAATCAAACGGAACGGGCTATTCCTTTTCCCTGCTTGCTCTTGCTCCGGGTGGGGTTTGCCTGGCTCCCGCCTTTGCAGACGGGACGGTGCGCTCTTACTTTAATCCCGACCTCAGTCGGACCGCACCTTTTCACCCTTATCCCGCCGGGGCGGGACGGTATATTTTCTGTGGCACTTTCCTGCATTCCGATCATTCGGAATGATCCCGGATTACGGGACACCCTGCCCTGCGGAGTTCGGACTTTCCTCTCCGATAAAATCGGAGCGGCTGTCTGACCAACTTCAGAAAAGCTCCTCTTCATAATTGGAACGAATTTCACTGCTTTGCTCATCCCAGTATAAAATGCGGCCGCAGAATTCACAGCGATTAATTTGGTCACCACTTCGTATTTCAAGGATCTTCTGTGGCGGCACTATTTTCGAACATCCGCCACAGGAAACCTGCATTGGAATATATTCAACATTTCCCTTTTTATCTACTTTTTCTTCAAAAATCTGCAGAATTGGGACAATCGCAATTCCGTTTTTGGCTTTAGCAATACGTTCGTATTCTCGCATATACCGGATTGGGATTAAATCTACAATCCGCTTCCTTTGTTCCAGTAAAGCCTCCTGAGCATCTTTTGTAGTAATATCAGTTTTATCCAGTAGGGACTGTTTTTGATCCAATTCCCTGGTTTTTTCCTCAAGGGTTAGTTCTTTACTTTTAATCGAAATCTTCAGGCGTTCGATTTCATCGGAAAGTTTCAAGATGTTGTATTCGGCATTGTCAATCTCTTGCTTGAGGTTGTCAATTTCGGAAGTCAGAGCATCATATTCTTTATTAGAAGTGACTAAGTAAAGTTGATCTTGATATCTATTTAAAAGAATGCGATCATCGGCAATTTTACTTTCTAATTCTTTTATCTCCCGCGTAATTTCTTGTTCGCGCTTACGTTCGTTTTCCAGCTCTTTGGATAAGGAATCTATTTGGGCTTGGAGATTCTCGACAATTTGCGGCAAATCGCCTCTAAGATTATTGATTTCGAGCAATTTGATATCGATTTTTTGAACTTCAACCAATCTTTCGAGTTCTTTAAACATTTAACCTCCAGTTGTTTTTATAAAAAAAATGCACCGCTTGCGGTGCATTTTATATGGTGTAATGTATTGTATCGGACAATTAATTCTTTCAAAACCCAACCTATCACGTGGGCGATATCCGACTTGAACGGATGGCCTCCCCGATGTGAACGGGACGCTCTGACCAACTGAGCTAATCGCCCAGTTAAATTAACCGGACATTTTAAAAAAGCAACAAAATTTAGCTAATCTGACTGATTAATACAACAGATTTGCATCAATATTTTTTCAGTTTATTGAATTATTATGTCGGTCAGTTTAGGTAGTAAACCTATCAACTAAAAAGGGCAAAAAGAGCAACCAGGACAATAATCCAATAAAAAAGGGCTGTATGTTGAAAAGATAAATGGGTTCCATTATTGAACCATTTCTCATTCCAATTATGAACCAGATTAATGTTGCGAAAAATGATCCCAGCATGCCGGTGAACATAACAGACGACTTATAATTATACTTCGTAAAGTTACAAATGACAGGGATTAACAGAGCTGGGATAAATAATGTCCCAAAAGTGTACCAGATTTTTACTACCGAAGGAAGGAAAAGAATAACCAATATAGATAAGCCAATGATAACAAAGAATCCGATTTGGGTGTTGCGGTTAATATTGCTATTGGGTTTCAGACGCCACAAAAGGTCCCGTCCAAAAGTCATAGCTGAGAGCAGGGCAACAGAATCCAAAGTGGACATAATCGTTGCCAGCAAACCAATAAAAAATATACCTCGCCAAAAATCTCCCAGTGCCATTTCGCCTAACTTGGGGAAAGCCATTAAAGGATTTATATCAGGAATAAGAGCCCGCGCATATAAACCGCAGGTTGTCGTGAGCATATCAAAAAGTAACCAGAAAATCACTGAAATCAATACTCCGCGGCGCGCTATCTGCGGCGTGCGAGCGGCATAACACTTCTGATAAAAACCCGGGTCAACAAAAGTCCAAAAGGCGATAAAAAACCAAACCATAATATACTGCCAGTTTTCGCCACCAGTGAATCTGAGGTGATTTTGCGGCAGATTTGCCTGCAGGAAATTCAACCCGCCATAGTTAGTTATGAGTTTTACTGCCAACACTCCAAATCCTAAAAACATTAGCCCAAATTGAAAGAAATCCGTCAAAACATCAGATTTCATTCCGCCCATAAAAACATAGAATAAGGAAAAAATAACTCCAATCAGAAAAGCCAACCAAAAAGAAATTCCGAAAATAGCGCTGAGTAAAAGCGTACTCATCAATAAATGCGAAGCGGGATTAGTCAACAAAAAAACAAACACACTACCCAGAAATCCAGCCGGTTTGCCATAACGCTGGTAAAGCTGATCGGGAATCGTGTAAAGACCACTGCGTTGAATCCGAGGTGCAAGAAAAATTCCGAAAAGAATAGCAAAGAAGTAATACGGCAATCCCTGAGTCACCCAATTCAATAATCCGTAACGGTAAGTGAATTCACCGACCCCCAGGATGCCGCCATACCAGGTTGACACCAGAGTGGCGACGAACGCCGGTAATGAAAGCCTGCGCCCAGCTAATAAATAGTCGTCAACATTTCCTCGATAATTCCGGGAGTATTTTAATCCAATTAGAAATATGCCGACCAGATAAATGGCGATAATTAACAGATCAATCGGAGCCAATCTAAGAGACGTCAATTTAGCTCCTGAATCGCGACAACTAATAAATAACCACTGGAAAATTGAATTTGAACCATTTCATCAATGGCGGTATTACTTAGACCGTGCGAACCACCTGTTAAATTTTCGTCCTTGGTTGGATATTGAAGGCCCCGAGTAGTTAGATGATAAACTCTTGGAAAACCGAACAGAGAAATGGTCTGGCCGGGAATGGCGTTAATGAGCCAGATGCCTTTTTTCAATAAATAAATTTGTGCTGTCTCGGTAAATAACAGAAACTGCGCTCGCCGGGCATACTTTCTCATTATCTGTAAAGTCGCGATAGTTTGATCATCGCGCCTTCCGGTAAATCCAACTAATACGAACTGCCGCCAGCCATGTCGCAAAAGCCAGCGCAGGCATTTTTCCAAATCATTGTTATTCTGATTTGGTTGGTGAATGATCTTTACCTCGCTGGCTTGAAAATGATTTATGGTATCCGTGGTAACAGAATCCATATCGCCAATTATCAAATCGGGTATTAAATTCAATTGGCGTGCTTTTTCCGCTCCGCCGTCGGCGCAAACCAATAGCACTTTATATTCCACTTGAAATTGTTTGATATCAAACCAGTTTGGGTAATTTCCATTTCCCAGGACTAAAGCCGTCGGTGATTGAAAATTTATTGGGGTGTTGGGAGTCAATTTAATTCAGAAAATTATTTAGGAAATCGAGCGTATTTTTCAAGGTCATTGCTTTTAAGGGCGGTATGTAATTTATCAAGATCGATTTCGAAGGAGAAATTAGCTATAAGTCGGCTAACCTCCTGCTGATATTCGCGCCCGCGAAAGTATTTAATCAAATCTTTGGTGAAGGGCAGGATAAGGTCTCCTGTCTTCCAATCCATTGGTTTGCCGTCATTTTTATTAATAATACAGTTGAAATGCGCCGCCCAAGCTACCATCCAGAATGAGTATTTAGCCAATAAGTCTTTACTGATTGCATACATCAAAGCCTGATTATAGGGATTGATGAACACGAACTCTTTACTGAACATAAACGCTGTATGAAAGTAATGCGGTTTATTGATAATACCTTCCAAGTTAAGGCGACGGGTCATAAGTATCATAATTTCCATTAGGCGATCGCCAATACCAAGGCCGGGATAATTCTGGCCGGGCAAGGGCGGTTTTTCGGGTGAAAATTTTTCGCGTGGATTTTGGAGTAGAAGCCATTCTATATATAATATATTGGCAGTTCTACGAGGGAAAGATGATAGTGGCTTATTTTCAAAATGAAGCGGACCTTGTTTTAATACTAATTCACAGATTTTATTTTCGTTTAGCGGCTTTCCGCTATAGGCATAAAGGCGATGGATATACGGATCACTGGTGTCAATGTCTATTGTAATATTCGTCAATCCTTTTCGCTCGAGAATATCCAAAAGTCCGAAAGCCCGAATGGCATTTAGCAAACCCTGTCGGCTGAAAACGCCCATGAAAAATTGCGAGTCCACAGCTAATCTACCATCACTAACAATATTATCGAGACTTAATTCACTGTTTCCTATTCCGGATTGAAGGTCGGCGCTTGTCAGCTTCCGGGCAATTTTTGAGTATTCTTTACGAAAACGGGTCATAACTTTGCTAATCTAAAAAATTTTTACTAAGGAACAACCTTAATTTTTCCATCAGCACCGGACTCAATTTTGCCGATTTTAGCCGCATTTATTACACCTGCTTGATGTAATTGTGCCAGCATATCATTGGCAAATTCATCCGCAACAGCAATTAGCAAGCCACCAGAAGTCTGAGCATCGCACAAAATTATTTTATCGCTATCCGTTATCATTTTATCCCAGATGACCAACGGTGAAATAAACGATAAGTTCGCCGCGGTGCCGCCCGGAATAACATTGCGTAAAACCATCTCGTTAGTGGACGGTAAAATCGGCACAGACGAGGCTGAAATCTGCGCTCGGACACGACTGCCGGTGGTCATTTCATGTAAATGTCCCAAAAGACCAAATCCGGTAATGTCAGTGCAGGCGTGCACCGGAAATGACTTCATCACTTCTGCGGCGGTGGCGTTCAGTTCGGTCATATTGGCGATGATCAGATTTTTCGTCAGTTCATCTAATAAACCGCGCTTGAGAGCCGTCGAAAGAATCCCGACGCCGATCGGTTTGGTCAGAATCAAAGCATCACCGGGTTGCGCGCCGATATTTCGGATAATTTTCTCAGGATGAATAATGCCAATTGCCACCAGCCCGAATTTTGGTTCGTTGTCTTCGACCGTATGACCGCCGAGGACCGGGATACCAGCCTGATCGGCGATAACCTGTGCGCCGCGCAAAATCTGGGTCAAAATTTCTACCGGCAGGCGTTTTTCAGGGAAGGCTACTACATTTAAGGCAAACAGTGGCTCAGCGCCCATCGCATAAACGTCACTCAACGAGTTAGCCGCTGAAATTCTCCCGAAATCGTATGGATCATCCACAATTGGAGTGAAAAAATCAACGGTTGCTACGATCGCTTGCTCGTCATTAATTTTATATATGGCGGCGTCGTCAGAAGCTGAGAAGTCAACTAACACGTTAAGTGCCATCCGTGGTCTGATTTCACGTAGAATTTTTTCGAGAGTTTGGGGACGAATTTTGCAGGCGCAACCGAGACCGTGTGTGAATTGCGTTAACCGGATTGGTTCGTCAGATGTGATGGGGACAGATATTTCCTCTGCGCCGATTAGACGATGGTAAGTTTGACTGATTGCCGATACGGCATCCGCGATTTCATCTTCGGTCGTAAAACGTCCGAGCGAGAAGCGGACACTTCCGAGAATCCGTTCATTCGGCAAGCCAAGCGCTTTTAAAACATGCGAAGGCGTAATGCTACTGGCATGACAGGCGGCGCCAGCCGAAGCCGCAACTTGCGTCAATTCCGCCAGCATGGTATTGGCATCTATTCCCGGAAAATAAACATTGAAAGTATTGGCGAGTTTTTGGGTTGGATGACCGTTTAAGCCAAGTTCGGGAATTGCAGTTCGTAAATCGTTGAAGAATTTTTCACCAAGCGCCTTTTGTCGGGGCACAATTTCAGCCGATTTCGCTCGGAATATTTCAGCCGCTTTACCCAAGCCGACGATTTCCAGCACATTTTCGGTGCCGGGTCGCAACCCACGTTCATGTCCGGCGCCATAAATCAATGGAGCGATTTCAGTGCCGGTTCGTATGAAAAGGGCACCGACACCTTTGGGAGCGTACATTTTATGTCCAGCGACTGAGAGTAAATCCACATCCAGCTCGCGTGTATCAACGACTATTTTCCCGACCGCCTGAGCGGCATCGGTATGGACTAAAATTCCGTGTTTATGGGCGAGAGCGGCGATTTCGCGAATCGGCTGAATCGTACCGATTTCGTTATTGGCAAGCATAATAGTAATTAGGAAAGTGTCGGGACGAATGGCGGCTTGAACGGCAGGCAATTCGACCAAACCATCGCTATTGACCGGTAAGTAAGTAACGGAGTAATTTTTACTTTCCAGGTAGCGACAGACTTCCAGGACTGCTGGGTGTTCAATAGTGCTGGTAATGATGTGGCCGCCGGGATGCATTTCGGCTATTCCGCGAATAGCGAAGTTATTGGATTCACTGCCGCCGCTGGTGAAGACGATTTCTTCAGGCTGGCAATTCAACATTTCCGCGACCTGACGGCGAGCATTTTCGATGGCCTGTTTGCTTTCCTGTCCGTAGAAATGACTGCTGGATGGATTGCCGAAGACATTTTTCAGAAATGGTAACATAGCGTCCACCACTTCCGGTAGGAGAGGGGTGCTAGCGTTATAATCAAGATAAATCGGTTTCATCGGAGCAAAATTAATTATGGTTGATATAGAAATAAAAACTAAAACGGATTAAAATGGGAAAAATGATAGGCGAATCACGATAAAATCGTCGGACCGGGCTGTTTTGGATTAGAATTTATTAATCAGCAGACTGAAGTCGGCGCTTTTTACTGAGTGAGTCAATGCCCCAACCGAGATAACGTCCACGCCGCTGGCGGCGTAATCACGAATTGTCTCGAGTGTTATATTGCCGGATGCCTCGAAGAAAATTGTTGGATAAACCCCATTATTTTTCGTTGCCTTAATCAGTTGCGCGATATTTTCCGGCGCAAAATGATCGAACATTATCACGCAGTAGGTTTCTGGCCTTAAGCGGTTATAAGCCTCAACAACTTGCCAGAATTCATCGTCGTTAGTGACCTCGACTTCGACGAATCGCAAAAACGGGTCAGTGGCTACAATAGCGTCTAAGGCAGTCATAAGTGCTTGCGGATCACCGGAATTTTTTAGAACCGTTAAGTGATTTTCTTTTAAGATGGCGGCGTCTGCCAGTCCGAGTCGGTGAGTTAATCCGCCGCCGTATTGCAGTGCGCTTTTATCTACGATTCCCCAAAGAGTTTTACGGGTGGCAGTTACAAAACAGGGCAGACCTTTGAGCGCCTGGCTATATTCGGCTGTAACGGTGGCAATTCCGGACAATCGTTGGAAAATGTTCAAGACGGTGCGCTCGACCGTCAGAATGCGATCAGCCCGGCCTTCGATAGTCATAATCGTTTCGCCGCCTTTGACCGGATCGCCATCTTTAAAATCTGAAGTGCTTAGTAGATTATGATGATCGAGAAAAGCCTGTATTTCCGCCATTCCGGCAATAATTGCCGGCGCTTTGGCTTTGATAATGGCGGTTACCTGGCGTTGATAATATTTCGCCGGTTGTAAAGATGCGTCCTTACTGCTGATGTCAAAATCCAGTAGATTGTCGAAAAAAGTCAGTACGAATTTGCGATAGTATTTATTATCGAGTCGCAATTCGGTCGAGATGTCGAAGCATTGCTTGACATCTTTAGTGCGTGAATCTGTGAAATTTTTGGCGGAATTATTCATAGAATAAATCCCGAATGTTTACGATTTTAATATTTTCGGGTTGGATAGCAAGTGGGTAGTTTGCAATCTCGAGGTCTTCTTTAAGCACTACATCGGGCTTCGGGGTAACATATTTAATCGGGCTGGGTGTATTAGCAAGCAAGTCTTCGCGTAATTTTTCGGCTTCGTTGGTGACGATCACGATTTGAAGATTATCATATTGCAGATATTTGCGAATGGCGCTATTGACGTCGTTAACGGTCATATTGTCGAGTGCGACGCGGAAATTTTCCAGATGACTTCCTTTTATTCCATAGAATTTGTCATCAATTGCATAGCCGAGGCGCATCATTGTCGTCGGGGCATAATGTAGAATATACTTGCGTAGGAAATTGCGGGTGAGATTGAATTGCTCTGGCGTTAGTCCGTTTTCAATGAAATTATGTAATTCACGCATAGTTGCTCTTAGGACGAAATGGCGGGTTTCGTTCGGTACCGGCCGAATCCAAATTTCGAATATTTGTTGATGGCGGGCGACGTTGACCGGTGGAAATTGGTAATAGCCGCTATTGGGAAAATGCTCGATATAGCTGTAATCGCCATAATTCAAGCCGCGGGTTTCGCGGATGACTTGGTAGAGGTGACTACTGGAATTGCGGTGCTCGCCGAACCAGGAATTGGCGACTGCCAGGGCATACCATTCTGGGTTTTCTCGTGTGATATTGATTGGAAAACCAAGACTAATAGCAGTAGCATTAGCGTCCTTTTCAACGATGGTAACTTTTAAGCCCTGAATGTCGTAGGGAACGGCTCGAGTTGCGATATTTTCCACGCCACGAGGAAGTCGCGCCAGGTCTTTCTGCAATTTGGTTAACGTTTCATTATCGTATCCGCCACCCAGTCCGATGATAACATTGTTGCGGTTATACATTTTTTGATAGAAATCTTTGACGTCGTTGATCGTAATGGAATTAATGCTGTTGATTAATCCCTCGGTGGGATGTCCGTAGCCGGTTCCGGCGAAGATTTCATTATAAAGCACCGCCTTGCCGAGTTCTTCGTCATTAGCGTATTTCAAAACATTTTCAAGATAATTCAAGACATTGCTTTTCAGACGATTCAGGTCATCTTCTTGGAAAGCCGGTTTGAGGATCGCTTCGGTAAAAAGCGGGTAATAAGCCGGGAGATTGTCTCGGTGCACGCGGCCGGAAATCACGGTCATCTCTGCCGAAACCGTAGCGTCGTAGGACGCCGCTAGTGGAAATAATTTCGCAATTATTTCTTCGTAAGAATTACTTTGAGTAGCGGCTTCACTTAACATATGAGCAGTCAGGAACGCCAATCCCTCTTTACCGGCGGGATCATCCTGGGAGCCGACTTTGAAATAAATGCGGTAAGAGATAGTCGGATCGTCGGCTACCGGCAGGAGCACACAACGAGAAACGTCGATTTTAGAACCACAATTTGAAAGTAAAATGCTTGCCATAATTCCCCAGCTTAAAAGTAGATTTAATTTGGTTTTCATTGCGCGACTCCTTTAAGAATGACTACTGTTCTTTTTTCGGGAACGCCATAATACTGGGCGGCTTTCTGAATATCGGTGACGGTGACATTCATTATTTGGTTAAATAGTTGATCAACGGTTTCAATTCCACTTGTGATGGCAACGTAATTAGCTAGATTGCCCGCCACGTTATCAGGAGTGTCCAGATTCATCAGAAAGCTGTATTTCAAATGTTTTTTGAGATCCTCGAGGCGAGACTCAGGGACGGCTTCGGTCTTGAATTGTTCCATTGTCATAAAAATCTGTTCGCGGACGTAGTCAATATCGTCCGGCGATTTTACCATAGCGTAAATTTCGTTCAATTTAGGATCGCGGCTGACCGAAAAGTCGGCTGTGATGAACTCGACTTTCTGTTCTTTTAAAACCAATCGCTTGTAAAGGTCGCTATTTTCTCCGAAAGCTAATTGCTCTAGCAGAAGACCGGCTACATATAGACGATTATTAGGATCATAGGCATCACTTTTGTAAGCGACCATGACGATTGGCAGGGTTTTCCCGGGATAAATTACTTCCGCCTTGCGCTCGGCAGTTTGAGGCGGTTCGGGTTCGATTTGGGGAGAGACATAGCCGGGTTGCCAATCGCCGTAATATTTACGAACAAGTTCGAGAGTTTTCTCGGTCTCGATCTGACCGACGATGAGCAGAACGACATTCTCCGGTCGGTAGTAACGTTGGAAAAAAGTTTTACTGTATTTGTACATTGTAGGCATAGCTTTCACATCGGCTTCAAATCCAATGGTAGTGTGTTTGTAGGTGTGCTTGTCGAAAGCGACATCGTAAAGCTTTTCGTACAAGACGAACCACGGACTGACTCGCCCTTTGAGAAATTCACCGTAAACGGCTCCGGTTTCGGTCTTAAATTCTTCCTCCTTATAAGCTAAATTGATGAAGCGATCGCTTTCCATTTCGATGATTTTTTCCAGGTCTTCCGCGGCAAAGTTCAGATGATAACAGGTGTAATCGTCAGTGGTATAAGCATTAGCGTCGGCACCTAATTCAGTTATAGTTTTATCATAAAGCGAGCCGGGATATTTCTCGGTGCCGCGGAACATCAGATGTTCAAACAAATGGGCGAATCCGGAATGTCCCGGTTCCCATTCGTCCCGACTGCCGGTGCGGGTGACGGAATAATAAGCCACGATCCCGTTGCTTTCCATTGGAATAGTAATGACTTTCAAGCCGTTTGGTAAAACTTCCACATTATATTTATAAGGAAAAAACGGCTCAGCCGTCTGACCGGTTACCCACAGGCTGAACATTAAAATTACTCCCAGACTTATTTCTTTTAACATAATTTTCTCCGCTATCTTAAAACTCAGTTAATTTAAAAAAAGTATAGAAATTAAAAGGAGAATTGTTGCAGTTTTTTTCGAGACGAGGCAAATGCTAACGCTCCTTGTTAGCTAAGTTTTATTTCTATTTCAGCTACTCAACTGTGACCGATTTTGCCAGATTACGAGGCTTATCCACATTTAAGCCTTTCAGATCAGCGATGTGGTAGGCTAGTAATTGGAGCGGTATGACATTGATGAGCGGCGAAAGGTCTTCGCTGGTCTCCGGCACAATTATCAGATGATTGGAGAGTTCTTGCAGATGTGGGTTATTATGGTCGGTGATGGTTAAAATTTGCCCGCCGCGGGCTTTGACTTCCTGCATATTACTGAGAACTTTATCGAAAACAGCCCCCTTCGTAGCGATGAAAACGACTGGCATATTTTCGTCAATCAAAGCAATTGGTCCATGTTTCATTTCGGCGGCTGGGTAACCTTCGGCATGAATGTATGAAATTTCTTTGAGTTTCAATGCCCCTTCCAAAGCGACGGGATAATTGATACCACGTCCAAGATAGATAAAATTGCGATTCAGATAATAAGCCGATGCAATTTCCCGCAGATTGTCAGAATGTTCGGCTACCTGGCGGATTTGTTCCGGAATCATATCTATCTTGGCTAAAAGAGCCGGATCAGTTAATTCTCCCTTTTGTTGTTTGATATAGAGTGCCAGTAGAAGTAGGGTAATGACCTGGCAAATAAAAGCTTTGGTACTGGCGACACCGATTTCCGGTCCGGCGTGTAAGTAAATGCCGGAATCTACTTCGCGCGCGATAGTAGAACCGACTACGTTGATAATGCCAAGTGTCTGCGTACCTGCTGTTTTGGCTTTTCGTAAAGCCGCTAAAGTATCGGCAGTTTCACCCGATTGAGAAATTACGATCATCAAAACTGTGCTATCAATTAGTGACTCACGGTAGCGAAACTCCGACGCATAATCTACTTCAGTCGGTAAGCCGGTATATTTTTCGATTAAATTTTTACCGATTAGAGCCGAATGCCAGCTAGTACCACAAGCCGCAATAACGATCCGTCGCACGCGTTCAAGTTCAGTGTTTAGAGATAATTTGATTTGTCCGTTCGTGATACGACCACGCAAAGTGTTCTGAACGGCTTCCGGTTGCTCAAATATTTCCTTCAGCATGAAATGTTTAAAGCCGCGTTTCTCGATCTGAGAAATATTCCAGCGAATTTCTTGAACATCGCTATCAATGAATTGACCGTCGAGATTTTGTAAATGGCAATCGTTAAATCCGATCACCGCGATTTCATTATCTTTTAGGTAAATGACTTTTTTAGTATGAGGAATGATAGAAACAGCATCAGACGCTACAATCGTTTCGTGATTACCTAAACCGATAATAATCGGTGAACCACGGCGGGCAATTACCAATTGTTCCTCGTCTTTATGCATTACTGCTATTCCGAAAGTACCTTCGACATTATGCAAAGCTTTAACGACGGCCGTTGCCAAGTCGCCCTCGTAAAATTTTTCGATTAAATGGGCTAATACTTCTGAGTCAGTTTCAGACGAGAAATGATGTCCTTCTTGGATTAACATATCTCTTAGACTACGAAAATTTTCAATTATACCATTGTGGACTATTGCTATTTCTCCGTGGCAGGACAGATGGGGATGAGCGTTGATTTCATTAGGGGCGCCATGAGTTGCCCAACGGGTATGGGCGATTCCGATATGGGAAGAGATCGAGTCGAGAACGCCAGTATTTTCAAGTTCGGCAATTTTGCCACTCCTTTTAACAACTTCCAGGCGATGGTCACCAGCGAAACAGATTCCGGCGCTATCGTACCCGCGATATTCGAGTTTCTTGAGTCCTTCCAATAGTAGTGGAACAGCTGATTTATCACCGATATAAGCAACAATGCCACACATAAATGAATCCTTTCTAAAAGGTCATAAAATCAAGTTGTAAAATGGATAGAATCGAGTTAAGGGGTGAACTAACTAGTTATGGCCAGGGATTCCTCATTTGGAATACAATTCGACTTGGTTGGATTTTAGAAGTTTTTATAACCCATAAATCGTAATGCGAATAAATATTTTTGTTAACCATAAACTGTTTTTGCATAAATATAATAGCAGATTTTCACACAGTGCTAAAATAGGCAATGGAGAAGATTTCTGCAAAAAAAAGGACAACTTTTTGATGATAGGAATTCGAAAATTCTAAAATTTTTATATACTGCTTATGCCAATTCAAAATCCTAACTTAAAGCCAATAAATCGTTTCTTTTTTTCAATAAATAGTTGGCTAAGGAGCGCCAAATGAGAATCCAACCTACCGATATACCAATCCCGATCACGAATCCCGCCAGCACATCCGTCGGATAATGCACTCCCAGATAAATTCGGCTATAGCCGACAAGAAATGCCAGCACGCCACAGATGTATTTATATCGGCGATAGAAAAAAGCCAGAATTAGCATTGAACCGGCAACATTGGCGGCATGATTGGATGGAAACCCGTATTTGCCGCCCTTTTTTCCCAATAAGCGGACGTCGCTGAGTTCGTGCGAGGGACGTAAGCGTTTGAAGGTCGGTTTTAATACTCGGGCGCAGAACGGATCCGCGGTCGCAATAGTTAAAATAATTAAAAGTGTGGCGATCCGTCCTCTTTTTTTCCCCAGCCAGAAAAGGAGAACTAATCCGATGAAAATTGGAATTAACCAAAAAGATTTACTGCTGATAAAGGGCATAAACCAATCGAACACGGGATTGCTCAGTTCCTGATTGATGAGACGAAACAATTTAAGATCCAACTGGTAAATCAAACTCGGCAAGTAAATCTAAACCTTCATTAAAAATTCATTAAACGTCAATTAAAATGGTAACAAAATTAGATATTAAAACCACTCAAATTTATATTTGAACAACCAAGTAAGAAAACATGAAATTTGAATAAAGTAACTTTAATTGGTAAATTCGTTATGGAAATGAGTTTGATTATAGGAATGAATTATGAGTAATTTGATAATGCTGAAATCTAAAATACACAATGCCCGAGTTACTGCCACGAACTTGGAATATGAGGGTAGTATCGAAATTGATGCGGAATTGATTCGCTTGGCAAATTTGCATGTTTTCGAAAAAGTGCTGGTTTTGAATTTAAACTCGGGAGTTCGCTTCGAAACTTACGTGATCGAGGGCAAAGCCGGTCAGCGAGACATTAGTTTGAATGGTGCTGCCGCTCGCTTGGTCGAGAAGGGCGATCGCATTATTATCCTGGCTTTTGCGGTTGTATCACCAGCTGAATTAACCGATTGGCATCCCACGATTATTAGGCTCGATGCCAATAACAATCCGCTTTGATTTCTCATCGAATCTGGCGTACTGTACTAAAAATCCTTTTAAAAAAATAAAAAATGCCTGTGCAACCGCATAGATTGTGGCTGAGTCAGGCAATTTGAAAATGAGGGAACCGCTCAGGATTCGGCGAGCGGTTTAGCTATATAAATTAATGGCTCTGCCTCGAGATCGAGCCGAATCGGATTTTTTAATCTATTGCCGTCGCTATCAATTAGAATTTCCACTACCGGACGAACCGGCCGCAAGCTGTTGACCGAAAGCACTCTGGCTATTTCGTTGGTACTAAGTTTGACCAAACTACCAACGGGAAACATTGGTACACTATTGATAAGGGCGCGAATAATTCTGGGATTGAATTGTTTAGAACGCTTTTCGATTATTTTCTGAATAGCAGTGTAAGTGATGAAACCTTCGCGGTAGGCGCGTCCATGAACCATCGCTTCGAAAACATCCGCCAAACCCACGATTTTAGCAAATTCTGCTATTTCGTCGCCTGGTAAGCCTTGCGGATAACCGGAGCCATCTTCCCGTTCGTGTTCCTGTAAAATGACCTCGATAATATGCGGATATTGTTCAAGATGCTTAGCCATTTCGAATCCGTCCAGCGGATGTTTCTTGATGATCTCAAATTCATCTGGCGTTAGCTGACCATGTTTGAAGATAATGTTATTAGGCACCTTGAGCATTCCTATATCGTGTAATAGCGCTGAAATTCCGAGCTTATGTAATGTTGGGCGGTCATATTTTAAATCTAGTCCAATTTTATACGCCAGAATTGTGACATTGGCTGAATGGGAAATAAGCCAGGCGGCATAGCGTTTGTGTTGAATTGCTTTGAGGAGCAAGAAATCGCCGGATGTGATGGAATTATGCATCAAATCGATAAATTTTTCTAACGGTTGGGGGTCGAGAGGTTTATTATCCTTTAGAGATTGGAAAACATTTCCCAATTCATGAAGCAAATCCAGGTAAAGCTGATTGGCTGTAATTTCATCCTGGCATTGGATTTCTTTCAGTTTCTTTTCATCGAGGTGACTGTCTTTGAAGAAACCATTTTTAGGGAAATCAGCCGGAGTTATCACCAAATCCGGCTCGAAATCAACCGGCGTTGAATCGGCTGCTGAATTAAATGTATTCGTTGTCGAGCCAAGGTTTTCGGTAATGGCTTTTTTTACGGCTTCCATTTCGCTCAGACCAACGAAATTATTATCATTTTTTTCGTTTTTTCCCTTTTGGGAATTATTTTGGTTATTTGATTCCTGACTATTTTTCAGGATGTCCTGCATTCCTGCCATAGTTTATCTTTCTGAATTAATAATTCCTTTGATGACATTATGGTCAATAGTTGAGAGGTGTTTTCCAAAACCGATCACCAAGCTTAAGTCACATATGTTATTGATAATTCGAGGAATGCCCTCTGAGTACTTATAAATTTCATCAAATGCTGAATCGGTAAATATCTGATCATTCCGGCCAGCAACTTTAAGACGATATTGAATGTAGGCTTTGGTTTCCTCAAAGTTAAAGTGTTTTAAATGAAAACGAACCGCTATTCGCTGGTTAAGCTGGGGTATATTCTTTATCATGTTGTTTAATTCCGGCTGACCAACCAGAAAAAGGGTCAGCAGAAAGCGGTCATTAAGTTGGAAGTTCAATAATAATCGCAATTCTTCAAATGTTTCATAATCGCTGATTACCTGGGCTTCATCTACGATAATGATTGTTTGACATTTTTCTTGGACATTTTGGAACAGAAAGTCATTGAGACTATGCAGCATTTCGAGGCGCGATTTGGATTTGGAATTAATCTCCAGCTGATAAAGAATTTCCTCAATTAATTCCATAGCACTCCAGCGCGGATTGGTCAGATAAGCAATTTTAAACTTTCCCTGCGAGAGTTCGGAGATGATCGTGTGCATTAACAAAGTTTTGCCGCAACCATATTCACCGGTCAGGAGTGCTGCCCCTCTTGAACTCTGGATGGCATATAATAAACGAAATAGAGCCTCATCGTGTTGTTTGGAATGAAATAAGAATTTCGGATTCGGTGAGTTTTCGAAAGGCTTTTCCTTTATTTTCCAATAATCCAGATACATATACTTAAATGTAAGCTAATAAATTCATTTAAGGAATATTTTTTTATTTGATAAACTGCGACGTTCTTGGCGATATTCAAATAGCATAAGTGAAATAATTAGGGCGAATAATATTAAGGCAATCAGGATAGCAATGATGGCTTCTGGGCGATCACCTTGTTTCAAGAGTAACGATAACAGTCCCAATACGGTGGTAATTGCCCAGATTATTAGGACACTACCAGTTTTGGTGAATCCCATCTGTAAGAGTCGGTGATGAAAATGATCATTGCCACCGTATTCAAGCCATTGGCGGACGGATTTGACTTTGCCATCTTTAATCCGAGTAATAGTAGTCATTATCATATCGGCAATCGGTACGCCGAGTAGGAGAATTGGAATTGCCAGATCAACGCTCTTACTAATCCCCCAATTTCCATAAATACTCAAAGCCGCTAATGTAAATCCGATAAAGGTGCTTCCGGCATCTCCTAAGAAAATTAAGGCGTTTTTTGTAATTCTGAAATTATATGGCATGAATCCAATAATTGCACCCAATAATATCAACCCAACTATAGCCATAAATTCATCGGCAACCATATAAGTAGCGATGATAATGTAAAAAAGCAAAATTATTATAGCAGTACCAGCGGCTAAGCCGTCTAATCCGTCGAGGCAGTTATAGGCGTTAGTGATGCCGATAATCCAGATAAAAGTCAATACATAGGAAAAAATATTGCCAATTATATGATTAGGAAGGAAGGACAAATAAATCCCATATTTGATTAAAATTATCGTAGCCAGAATCTGGGCACCAAGTTTTATCAGTGCGGGAACGTGTTTAATATCGTCAATAATACCAACAAAAGCTACTACACTGCTAGCCAAAAAAAGCCCGGTAAACTCGCGCGGCGGTTTAGTGACAATATTAAGCGTGATGATAAAGGTAATAAAGATGGCAATGCCACCGGTCCGAGGGGTGGCATGCTGATGAATGTGCCGACCACCCGGTTTATCGGTTATATCCATAATTACACCGAGCTTGTAGAAAATGGGTATTAGACCGAAAGTCATCAAACTAGTAACTAAAAGATAATAGATTTTCGATAAATTATGGCTGAACATCCAGGTTTTAGCCACATAGGGTAATAGAAGTGCCATTAAAAACGGTAATACGAGCATCCGAAAGAGAATCTTTTTATTGTGATTGTTCATAATTCTGCCAGATGAGTTAAGATTTCTGTGACTCGATCACGATCTGTACCCGAAATTGTCGGAAACACTGGAATTGAGAATTGCTTTTTCCAGGCTTTTTCGGTTTCGGGGAGCGATTCAGTTTGAGCATAGCTGTGGAGTGGCTTATAAACCGGTTTCCGGAAACAAGCCCCTAACTTAGCGGCTAAAGCAATGCATTCAGCGGCCGATTTATGAGGATGAGCGGCAACACAGCGATAATTGTTCGATTTAAGCCGCGAATTTTTTAAGGGTAGTACAAATTCGATTCCGTCAACTTTTTGGTATTGCTGAATAATAACTGTGCGTTTGGTGAAATAGGATTGGTACTTTTTTATTTGTTCAATTGCAATAGCCGCACCCAAATCGGTCATTTTAGCATTAAAGCGTGGCTGTAAATCGTCTTTTTCATCATATTCACGCAAGTCACGGACTTTCTCCAAAATTGCTGGCGAATCGGTAAGGATAGCTCCGCCTTCTCCAGCCCCGATGACTTTGGTCGCATAAAAAGAGAGTACGCCAATGTCTCCAAAATGACCAGCTGGCTGTTTGTCTATAGTAGCACCATAAGCCTGGGCGATGTCTTCGATTACTGGAATGCCATATTCAATGACCTCTTGGATATGACCGGGTTGGCCAAACATATGTGGGAAAATGATCGCTTTTGTGCGAGGTGTCATTTTTAATTTGACTGAAGGCGGTGCCAGATTATAAGTCTCATCTTCTATATCGGCATAAATTGCCGTCGCACCCACAGTAGTGACTGCTTGCCACAAAGCCGCACAAGTATAAGATGGAATAATAACCTCATCGCCTGGTCCGATTCCCAATGCTTTTAGGGACAAAATCAAAGCCATAGTTCCTGAAGATACTGCACAGGCATATTTTCGATCGAGATTTTCTGTCAGAATTTGCTCCAGTAGATTCACCTGACCATTCTGGGCAAGCTGGCCGCTCCGGATGACAGATGTTACGGCGGTGATTTCTTCTTGACCAAAGGTTGGGCGATAGTGGGGAATCATATATCTATAAATAAACGGAGTGAATGAAAAGCTTCGGCGCAGGCGACTCGTGCCTGCACGCCTCGAAAGTGAGCACTGGATTCGGCAACTTGAATAATCGAAAGATTAGCGATATTTGTGCGATTGATTTGAGAAGTATGAGCCAACAAAGCCCTTAATTTGATTGCTAAATATTCTGTGCCGATATCTACGAAAACGTTCGGCATAAAATTTTGAGTTGTGGGGGTTTCGTAAAAAAGTACGTTGGGAATATAGCGCGTGGCGGAATTGGTGATCGCGGCTATATTGCGGTGATCCTGATGGGTGTCATCGTGATAGTTAACCAGAATCATATCGGGATTCACTTTATGAATGATTTCCTCGAGGGCGGCTATGGAATTTTTATTGATTGTTATATCTGTATCTTCAAAACTACCCCAGAAAATATCTTTGACGCCCATTATGCGGGCTGAATTTTCTTGTTCGGCCCGGCGCACTTCGGGATCGCCGCCTGCGCCTCCCAGAGTGGCTACATACAGGTAAACTGAATGTCCTTTGGCATTGAATTTGGCTAAGCTGGCACCACATCCGATTTCAATGTCATCCGGATGAGAGCCGATGGCTAAGATATTCATCTTTTTTTCTGATGAGCTCATCGAATTCCCCCTTGGATAATAGAATTGGCTCGTTGACCTTCATTAAATAATAAATCGAGAACTGACATATTTGGTAGGAAATCATTAGTCATTTGCCGATAAACGGGATGCTCGAACGATTGGAACTTAAGTTTGATGTCATTCTTTGCAAAAAGCTCAGGTTGTAGGTAATTACAGCCACCGATTCCTGAGAGATAGCAATTAGCCCCGACGGCTTTGGTAGCAATTATCAGTCGTTCGGCGGCACTGATCTGGGAATTTTGGTTGAGAGCTTTTATTTCCGAAGCAATTACTGTCGGAGTATCAATTCCGATTAAAGACATTAATAAGCGAATTGCAGTTATATTGAACTGGGCGAGATTTTGCCACTCGAATTGATAAAGATTTTCGAGCTTCTCGAAGTATAACTTGAAAAATGGAGCCCGGCCGTAATAAGTCTGGAGAGTTTGAAGATGTTTTTTGCGCCAATTGACCGTATTGTTGATTTTGACCTCGTCTATTTTTTGACCAAAGTGATGAATTACAGGAACCGTCAGCCAAATCCAGCCTTGCGGAGTGCGAATTTTATTGCGATTTTGCCATTCATTTTTTTTGAACTGGACATTGTCAAGGAAAATGAAAATGTCAGCCTGCATAATTTTGGCAAAATAACCCAGCCAGGGATAAGTTTGCGGTTGATGAATGGCACAGATCATTAAATTTCCTTGATTTTTATCCCATTTTTACCTTAGTTTGCCAATGATGAAAAAATTAGGAGCTACAATGGATACAATCATTAAAGGTTGCATTATCGTCGGAGTCATTTCCTTAATCCTAGGCATAGTTTCACGTCTTACTTTGAAGCCCTTTTTTGTTGAAGCGCAGGCATTTATGCAGTTCGCGCAGTTTTGTTTCTTAGCCGCAATCACTTTTTTACTTTATAAAATAGCCTATAAGGTTAAGGACTAACACTCCTACCGTTATTTACTAACAAATATCGGGTTGCTGGCGAGAGTTGGCCAGCTGTCGCCGCCATAAATCCGGTAATAGCACATCGGACTCGACATTGGCGACTCATCTACGAACCATTCATCTAAAACAGTATTCAAATGGAAAATTTTGATCAATTCGCTATTGCGATAGAGAAAAATTGTTTCCGGTTTGTTCAGCGTAGTTAGTGCTCGCAATCGAATATGGATGGCAACTGGCGGTCGCGCATTTGTCAATGTTTCTCCGATAAAGGCATTATTGCCGGTGTGCAGATCATAAACGGAAAAATCATCAATGACGATTTTATTGCCAGTGAAACTGCGCGTTGCATACATCCGTCCAGCTCGCATAGCTTCGTAAACTCCAGCCCGCGAACGTTCTTTGACAAATAAGAAAGTTAAGGTTTCAGTGACATTGTTAAGGTTGCTGGAATCCTCGAAATCGAGTTCGCCGATTGCCCAGACCGGTTTGCGACGTAAGCCTGCGCAATATTCAGCCAATGCTATGTCCCACAAACCGCCCGGTCGGCCGATGACTTTTGCCCCTTCCCAGAAAATGGCAAATCCGGTATAATCCTGGGTTTCCATAATGCGATGAGGATAAGCTTCGGTGGAAATTTTAATGGCCTGATTCATTAGGGGGATATTTATCTGACGAACTTCATTATGGGTAACTTCCGGATGAGCCCAGAAAATTAGACCGTTATGGGCATTGACGTAATCAATTAGCTCCTGATAAGGAGCACTGCCAGCTTTGCGGTCGTAGGGTGTATATTTACGCGGCAGGAACGGATATTGATTATATAAAATCAGTCCAAATATAATCGCCATAATAAAAGCCGGAAATGAAAAGCGAATATTTTGGCGCGGACGATTGATATTTTTATGGCTAAATAATCCATATTTTCGTCGGAAAATTAACGCTAATGATATTAGAAATAATAAAAAATAGAGTGTCATCAACGCAAAGTGAGTAAAATTTTCGCCGATATACTTAATAATTTTACCATCGGGTTTGCTATAACCGATATTGTGATTAGCCAGCGAAGGTAATTGTTGGAAGACTTTTGGATCTTCGAGACCGAAAACGAGTAAGTGAGTATGCCAATCTCTTAGAACCATATTCTCATAAAGCGGCGAACCTTCCCAGCGATAGTAAGGAACAGCTTCAATGCCCGGAATTAAAATCAAGTTAGGATAAGCCGCGTCGAGAGCGTTGATTTCGTTGATATATTTCTCCACTCCGTAGCGGTGAACGGAATTTTCTTCAATCGTAAATTTCAAAAGATTCTCAAAGGGTCGTATGCCGTAAGAGACTTTCATATTATCATGGTCGGTTATGATACCGACGTCTAATTTGTGACGAGCGATTATATTAGCCAGTTCCGCCAGAGAATACTTACCGCCGCTGACTTGCGAATCGAAATGCACACCGGTCTTTAGTAAAATATAACCAGGCTTAGTCTGAGAAAAGACGAGAGAGTCAGTCATTATTAGTAAACTGACCGTTATTAAAAAAGGTGCGAATTTCTTATTCAGGCAGATTCGTGTTACACGTTTGATAAGCATAAATAACTCGCTTAATATAATTATCAATCGTGAAATATTCAGCCTTTTTTCGGTTTGTAGAAGCCATAGATTGTCGTTGTTCAGGATTGCTGGCGATCCTCTGAATGGCTGTGGCTAAAGCTTCGGCATCATCCGAATTAACCAGCAAACCATTTACACCATCTTGAATTAATGATGGGACGCCGCCGACGCGCGTTCCGATAATCGGTAAGCCGCAAGCCATCGCCTCGATAATCACATTGCCGAAGCCCTCGTTTAGCGAGGTAAAGACGAAGATATCGGACGATGCCATAATTTCTGGAACATCGGTGCGGTAGCCGAGAAATTGGATATTTTTCAAACCAAGATCAGCGACCAGTTTTTCGTTATACTGTCGGTCTGCGCCATCGCCGACAATGATATATTCCAGATTCAAGCCGCTATGCTCTAAAATGCCAGCCGCTCTGAGGAGTAACGGCAGGTTTTTGACCGGTTCAATGCGGCCCACCCAACAGATGCGTATTTTTTCGTCGGGTGATTTCAGTGTTGAATTATCATGACAGGCTTTAAAGAATGGGTCCAAATCAGCTCCGCCGGAAGTGACGTAGAATTTCGAGGATGGACCAATGCGTTCGCGTATATGATCCTGGCGACCAATTTCGGTTAAGTTTAATACTCGATCGCAGTAATGTGCCGAAAATTTTTCTAAGGTTATAAAACATTTTGAAATATACCGGTTGTAATAGCCATAAAAAATGTGGCCATGAGTCGAATGCAAAATTTTTGGCACTCTGGCTAAGCGTCCGGCTAAACGCCCCAGAAACCCAGCCTTGGAGGTATTGGTGTGTAAAATTTCCGGTCGGTATTTTAGGATCAAGCGGTAAATCTGAAGAAAAGCCAGGGGATCATAAATAGGTGAAGGATCACGCACTAATGTTCTCAGAAAATACAGCTGAAATCCATTTAGGCGGGCGTATTCTGCTAGATCGAACGGAGGATGAGTGGTTCTACCAGCTACCAGCAGAACTTCATAGCCGTTTTTTACCAGACCGGCGCATAACTTCAGAGTGACATTAGACGAACCGCCTTGATCAAGACGGGTTATTAATTGTAGTACTCTTGGCTGTCGGGGATTTCTGTTAATTTAACGCCTCTACGACCGAATTAATTTTTTGCAGAATTGCGGGACCGATTTGAGCATGGGTTGGAATTAGAAGTAAACGTTCAGCTAGATAAGTTGCCTGCGGATAATTATCATAAGTAAATGGATTTAATTCCGGGAAAAAGTGGTGCAGTGGTTTCTCGTATAAACGAGTGGTTTCTATGCCAACCTTAAGCAATTTTTTCTGTAAACGCTGGCGCTGATCCAGATTTGGAACAATGACCGGAAATTGGTTGAACGCCGCTTGCGAGTTGGGCAAAATTTTCGGTATGGTGTAGCCTGGTTTCCCGGTGAAAATCTGCATCAGCGCTTTGCCATTTTCGACTCGTCTTTTGGTCAATTGATCTATACGCCGCCAGAGAGTTTTTCCCAGAGCGGCTTGCATATTAGTGTAAGCAAAAGAATCAAAGTGGGGGTGCAAGGTCGTATATTTGAATTTGGCAATAAAAGGTAACAGCAGAGTGTAACATAATGGATTTACAGCGATGGAAAGCCCGAGAAAATTCAGCCACATTAAGAATTCGGCTATTTGGCTAACCGGTGGTAATCCGGCGACTAATTCTTCGATAATTGGTGAATAGCGTTGATCTTTCCAGACAATAATGCCACCGGCTAAAGTCGAGACGTTTTTGCCCCGATTCAGCGAATAAAATCCGAATGGCGCGATTGAGCCGGTCTGGCGACCACCTATGGTTGAACCGAGTGAGGAAGCCGCGTCCTCGACAATAAAAATATCCTGTCCTGCGCTGGATTCAATGATCGGAGCTACATCCATCGGCAGACCAAACATATGCACCGGCATAATGGCCAGCGTTTGAGGGGTTACGGCATTCAAGATTTTGCGTACGTCCATATTGAAAGTAGTCAGGTCAACATCAACTAAAACGGCATTCAGGCCAGCGGCACGAATTGGTAAGAGTAAAACAGGCGCAGTATAAGCCGGTAAGATTATTTCATTACGTTTTGGGGAAGTGCGGATCTTCTTGAATAATTCCAGCAATATAAAAAGTGCCGTAGTGCCGGAATTGACCAAAGCTAGATTTTCAACATCGAAATATTTTTTTAATGTTTGAGAGAAATTATTCCGGACATGGTCGCTCTCAAACAAACCCAGCGTAGCACGCGCTATTTCGGTTAAATTATAGGGTGTTCCGGCAGTCGGTATATGCAAAATACTCAATTCATTTCTCCCATTTGTTTAAGTAGCCCAGTGGAAAACCAGGTAGCGGTGAGGGAATCGCCATTTGTTCACTATTTTTAATATTTAGTCTTCGCATTAGGGGTTGAAATTCTTTCCGGCGATGACCGTGAACGTTCAGGCGTCCTGTCAGAGAACTGAGCCGATATCTGAACCATAAATATGGATTACGACTGTTTCGATAATCGAATACTATCCAGCCGCCTTTTTTACAGATGCGATGCATTTCAATAATAAATGCTTCAATCTTTTCGAAAGGATGAAAATTAAGAAAGGTATTCAGACAAAATACGACTTCAAATTTTTCATCTTCAAAAGGTAAGTTAAAACCGTCGCCGATTAGAAGAGGTTCGATAGAAATATTATTATCTTTAAAAAGTGTTCGAGCTTCATAAATTGCCTGGCGGTCGTGATCGAGTCCAAACGCAATTGCCTTTTTTGCGTCAGTCACATAATATTCAAGTAGAAACAGACCGTTGCCGCAACCCACATCTAAAAAACGTCCATTGATTTGGCGGGCAATTTTAAGAGCCGCGGTTCGCACGCGGATGGAAGTCAGGGTTTGGAAAGCCGCGGTACGGGTCTGATTTTTGAGATTTAAAGTCGTCATAAAATTTTCATTATTTCTCGGCTGATGATTTGCCAATCAAAAGATTGACGAGCTCTCTCCAGTCCATATTGTCCTAATTGTTCTCTTAGAGTTGGATTTTGGATGAGAGATACAAGAGTTTGTCGAATGGCGGATTGATCGTTGGCATCAATTATGAGGCCGGAGCGCCCGTTTTCGATAGCAGACGCGACCCCGCCGAAATCACCGGCGACAACTGGTTTCCCGCAAGCCGCCGCTTCGAGAAAAACGATGCCGAACCCTTCGTAATCGCCTCGTAAGCGGACGTCGTCATAAGTCTGGCGATTTAATAGGATAAAAATATCACATAGATTGTAGAATTTTGGTAATTCGGCATCAGGTATATAACCGCAAAAAATCACCTGGTCAGTTACATTCAATTCTTTGGTCAACTTTCGGAGACGTTCTTCTTCGCGTCCGGCGCCAACGATAAGGTAAATGAGATCTGGAAATTGCGATGATAAGTCCGCTACAGCCCGAATCATCACTTCGTGACCTTTGCGTTCATCGAGCCGGGCAACTGTCAAAAGCACAGTTTTGCCGTTTAGACCGTATTTTTCCATTAAAGTCGCATCTTTTGGAGCTGGTTTGAAAAAACCGGTGTCCACGCCTGGGGTAATTATTTTGAATTTTTCAGGAGGAATGCCTAACGCCATAAATTCATTACAGGTAAATTGGCTGTTCGGGACGATATATTCTGCGTTGGATAGGAAAGTTTTGATGTATTTCATGAAAAGAGGACTGTACCCGAAGCGGAAAGTTTCGGAGCCATAAACGTAAATATTGTATGGGATTCCGAATAACTTGTTCATTAACCATCCGGTAAATCCGGACGATAATACCTGCCCGCAATGGATTTTACGGAAATGATATTTGCGATCCAGAACCAATGTCCAGAATGCGTATAGCAAACCTTTTAGAAGTTTATCGCGGATTAAGTTGCCGGCTGGAATACGTCGCCGAATAGTCTGCAGTCCGGTTTGAGCGTCGAACTGTTCCCAGCCGGGATCTTTGGGACAAAGGATATAGTTGTTTTCCTGCGGAAGAAGTCGCCAGATTTGATAATAATAGGTTGAGATACCACTGACTACCGGCGGAAAATCGCCAGGGATTAAAAGGGTGTTTTGATTACGCATCTTGTTCCCCCAAGGTTATATAACCAATTAGATAACCACTCAAATAAAATACCAAACTCAGTAAATAAAATGCTCGGAAAGTTACAATAGTTTTACATAGACGCCAAACGTAACTGCCGATCCGAACAATTGTAGACCGTTTCTGGGTTACTTCAGCCCCATGCTGATAGGCTAATTCGACGACGAATTCTGGGTAAAATTTATTGACGTAAGCCGCCATTTTGCCGTTGCGATAAAATTGCCGCACGAATTTAGAGAAAGTCGGCGGCGGCAAATGGTGAATGTAAAGTTCCGGTAATACTACCACGCGATAACCGGCTTGCCGAATTTCCTGGCGCAGATAAGGATCGAGTCCGCGCGGAATTAATTCGTTTTCGCCGCCAATTTTAATGAAAACATCCCGCGGAATAATGCAACAGGGATGTTCAGCCAAATCGCTGTCGGTAATTTCGGAGACGATCGGTGAAGTGCGGCGGGGCAGTTCGCGCATTACTCGCCGTACAAACCAGTTGGCATTTTCCGGAATAAGATTGGCGACTCCAGCCAGACCGATGTCCGGATGATTTTCCATCTGAGCCAGCATTTTTGCTAATAAATCGTCAGAGCCCAGGCGCGTGTCATCGTCGAAAATGACCAGGTATCTGCCTGCCGCCAAAGCCGCACCACAATTGATTGCCCGTCCTTGACGGGTATCGCCGATTATCAAAATTACCTCAATATTGCGGAAAGTCTGGCGTTCGATTTGGCTCATCAACCCGGGCAAAAATTCCTGTCGAGCGGCACCCATTGTAGGGATAATGATGCTGATCAAAGGCTCGGTGACATTTTCCGGGCGGTGAATTTCGATGCGCCCTTCGGATGCGCCCTTCGGATATTTAACGAACGGGCGGGAAATATTTCCAGTATAAGGTTTACTTATAATCACAATATTTAATAAGTTAGAGATATTTGATGAAAATATTTGCTATTATTCTTTATTGATTGGTAACCATACTTTCATTTTTCCGACTCCCCGGTTTGACCAGACATAATAGGGAATCAGGATTAATTCTTGATTGTCAACCTTGCCTCTTAAAATATTGACATTTTCAGTTAGAACTGCGCCTTTTGTGATATTTAATTTAGTATCGAGTGGTACGGTTATCTCTGAGATTCGGTGGTTATCAATTTCTTCGGCACAATAGACGATCGGACCGCATTCGAAAGCAACTTTATTGACATTGTCAGTTACCTTTTCATGAGCAACGACTTTACGGACAGCCAGCGGCAGGGTTAGTTCTATTTTATCACCACGAGTCCATTTCCTAGTTATCTCGATGTAACCTTTATCAAGCACGAAATTTTCGTCTTTCCCATTTACGAGCAAGCTGACTTTTTCAGGATTTTCAGCAATGTATTTATATAAATCACCCGGGACCACTTCGTTACGAGCCCAGCCTGGCACACGTAATTTTAAGGTGAAAATGGTCTTCTTTTCCGGATTGACTATAATATTAATTTTGCCATCCCAGGGATAATCGGTCTGCTGGATTATCTCGATTTTTTTCTGGTTGACAATTATATCGGCATTGCTGGAAATATAGAGATTAATATAAACACTGTCAGCAATCGTGGCATAAATCAGTTCGGGTACAGAAGGGAGGAAGCGGATAATATTGGTCGGGCAACAGGAACAGTCGAACCAGGGTTGACGCGTGCAAGCTCCCTGGTTGAATTGATATTTTCCATCCGATTCGAGTGGATTGGGGTAGAAGAATTTTTTCCCATCCAATGAAATTCCTGAAATGAGTCCGTTATACAGTGTGCGTTCGATAATGTCATAATATTGCGCATCGCCGGTGAGCCGAAAGAGGCGCTGATTCCAGTAAACGCTACCGATGGCGGCACAGGTCTCGTTATAAGCAGTGAGATTAGGCAGTTCGTAATTATCACCGAAAGCCTCGCCATCGTGTCTTGCGCCCACGCCGCCGGTTAAATACATTTTTTTAGTGACGATATTTTCCCAGATTTTCATCAAAGCCTCGAAATAAGCCGAATCTTGATAAATAGCCGCAATGTCGGTCATTCCGGCATACATATACATAGCCCGAACGGCATGCCCGACGGCTTCGGTTTGTTTGGTAACCGGCAAATGATCCTGACTGTATTCTCCGTACAATTTATGAGAAGTGCTATCGCCGCGCAGTTCTAGAAAAAATCGAGCTAACTCGACGTATTGGGGATTGTTAGTAATATGATAGAGTTTGATTAACCCGGTTTCGACAATCTGATGCCCGGGCGGAACGCGTAATTTATCCGGTCCGAAGCTAGCAACCAGCAGATCAGCGTTTTTCAAGGCGATTTTTAGGAAATTTTGCTTGCCAGTAGCCCGGTAGTGAGCGGCGGCGGCTTCGAATAAATGACCGCTATTATAAAGTTCGTGATTGGATTCCTCGTGATCCCAGCGATTCGGCGATGGCTGAGCCCACCACGCCGGTGGATGCATACGGTCAATGGTAAACCAAGTAGTGAGATAACCGTCGGGCTCCTGTCCGATTTTGATTATAGAAATAATGGAATCCAGATAAGCTGCGAGAGCGGGATTAGGTCGGCTTATTAATGAATAGGATGCGCCCTCGATGATTTTATAGACGTCGGTATCGTCAAAGGGCATTTTACCTCTGACTGGGCCTTTTTTGCGACCACCGGCAATCAGGAAATTTTCCATCCGACCTTCTTCTTCGCACTTTTTAAAAGCGTATTGAATGGTAGTGTCCTGAATGATTTTGATCTTCGGCAACCAGAAGGCGTCGTTAATTTCCACGTTTTTAATGTCCACAGCTGATATAGGATAATCGGAAAAAGTCGGCTGTGTTTCAGCCCAAATCGGGATCGAAGTTAAAAGTAACAGACAAAGGAATCGGTTTGGCTTATTCATTGTATTACCTCACATTAATTACGTGTAAATTTATTGTAAAAATATCTCATAAACTCAGAATATGAGAATTGAAGTGACTCGCACTGGAGAGTCTTTATTATCAGCCGTTAGGCAATGTTTAGCAGATCACCTGAGGAGAAGCATTTTCCTGATTTCCAAAATTCCCGTTGGTGTCTTTAACTGGCAGAAATAGACGCCACTGCTGACGTCTTTACCGATATTGTCCTTTCCATCCCAAATTGCAATGTGAGTTCCTGATGACTTTTCTCCTTTTGAAAGCGTCCGCACTAATTGTCCCTGAATATCGTAAATGGCAATTTCAACCTGAGCGCTCGTAGGAAGAGTGTATTTGATAGAAGTGGAGGCGTTGAACGGGTTGGGATAGTTTCCGATAAGTTCGAACGTAGCCGGAGCGGGATGAGAATTGCTTTCATCAATTCCCGTAGAAGGTGAGATAAATGCCCCATAAACATCACCATCAGTGAAATCCTCATCAACTCTAGTAGTGATTGCGCAAAAACGATCAGAGGCGAAAGAGACCCCGGTAAGTAATGGAAATTTATTTTCTAATGGACCAAATATGGTAAATTCGAGGTCTAACGGAGTACCAGAGGTATTGAAGAATCTTCCTTTAGAACTTCCAGCTGATCCATCGAACCAGGTTATTAAATAGTTAGTTCCGTCAAAGGCTATCGCAGGAAACTGCTGATCTCCAGTCTCATCCGCAATGGCGATTCTCTCTGCAGCTGTACCGGCGGTAGTTACAAAGCGCCCATAAAGGTCCCATTCTTCGTTCTCCATTTCTTCATGAAAAACTATCAAATACCTTGAACCGTCAAAGCCAATAGATATTGGATTGTCACTGGGATAGGAACTGTCGTCAACGATGAAATTTCCACCTACCAATGCGCCTTGTTGACTTACCAACTGTGCGGAGATAGTTCTATCGGTGTCAGGAATTTCATTTACCCAAGCTACTAGATAACTTGTGCCATCAAAGGCTACTGCATTCTCACGGGCACTGCTGTTGATAGATATTTCTGTCCCTACGAGATTTCCTGATTTGTCTATGAGTCGTCCAATCAGAGCACCATTGTTAACCCAGGTTACTAGATAGGTGTTACCACCAAAGGCTATGGCCGGAGCCCTTAAATTGTCCTCTTCCTTAGCATTAGTCGTGGCTATAAGAAAAGCTGTTTCCACCAGATTACCGGAAGTGTCAATAAATTGTCCATAAACCTCATAATTGGTTGAGGTAATCTCTTCCATCCAAACCACAAGATAATTCGTCCCGTCGAATGCCACTAAAGGCAATCCAGCCGGAAAAGGAGCCGTAGTGGCTTGTCCTAATGAAATTCTACTACCTGAAATACCAGTTTGAGATATCAACTGGGCGGTGATATTATATCGGCTTTGAGCGTCACCAAGAATACCGATTAACCCATTGGTACTGCCGGAAGCACCACCACCGCAAAAAGCGCTTTCTTCACCTACTGCAATCGGAAACTCGGTGAGTCCTAAGTTTTGAGCCCCCGCAATAGAGACTGTCAAAACTGAAAAAACCATTAATCTTAAAGCAGCTAATCCTGTCTTTAACATATTTACCTCCTCAGAAAACTATCTGCAATTTAAAAGTCTAAATTCTTATTATCAATGACTTTTTTACTCTTTCAATTACCGATAGAATTTGTCATTAAAGTGGCAAATTTTGGCTGAAGAAGGATTCTTGGATTTTAGAGAAAGCATTTTAAAGGTAAAGGAAACGGAATGTTTTTTAATAACCTTATCGTAAACTAATTCAAAAATAACTATAAAGATTCAAGATATAAGGGTGATTTAGGTTTTCTGCTTGGCGTGTTTTTATAATAAAGGAAATAAATGAGATTAGCTACAGTGTCAGGATAATAACGATCTGATTACATCCAGATAATCACAAAGCAGGCGGGTAATGAGGAAGTTACTTCTGATATGCTCTTTGCCGTTCTGCCCCAGTTTTTCTTTCAGTTTTTTATCTTTCATTAATTGAATTATCCGTTCGGCGAAGGCCTCTTCATCATTGGGTTCGCAAAGAAAACCCGTTTCACCGTCAATGACCTGAAGGGGTATTCCACCGACATTGGAGGCAACTACAGCGGCTTTTTTCCAGAGTGCTTCCGCTACTACCAATCCAAACCCTTCTCTGATAGATTTCTGGATTATGACGTCGGAATAACGCTGAAGAGAATTGACGAGAATGTTATTTTCGGAGGTAATGGGAATAATATCCCCGGATTGGATTAGATGATTAGAATAGTCCACAACTTTCTGATATATTTTCATACCTTCCGGGTCGTCAGTAGCCATACTGCCGCATAAAACCAAACGGCAATCAATCTGTTTTTTGACTTTTTTAAAAATTCTTACGACGCCCTCCGGGTCTTTCCACTTATCGAAGCGCGAGATTTGAGTAAGAAGCGGTTTATCTATCGGTATTCCAAATTTTTTTAAAAATCGCTTGGTATCCTTTTCGGACAATTCTTTATTTTTAGGGCTAAGTGGGTCAATCACCGGTGGAATAACCTTTTGTTCGATATAAATATCGTCTTTTTTATAAGTTTCATGAGATACAATTGCTAAATCGTATTTGAGGATAAACGCCTTCAGAAAATCCCATAATACCGGATTGGGATGCGAAATATCAACGTGACAGCGCCAAATCCAGGGTTGTTGTTTGACGTAGTATCTAATCAACGGGAGCGGTTGTGGGTCGTGAATAATGACACAATCGTGATCGAGATGAGTAAAAACCGAAAAGTCCTCGCTGGCTTTAATGTAAATTTCTTTTTTCATATCGCTCAGGTTGATCGGATCGCCCTGGAGTGCATTATGGAATTTTTTGGTTATGGTAAATAAATCGGGATTGCCTCTGATGATCCGCCAACCAGTATCGAGACCGACGTCGTTCATCAACGGTACGAGACTGTTTAAAATTTCAGCCACTCCACCGCCCATATAGGTAGAATTCAGGTGGATAATTTTTTTGCCATATAAGCCCCGTGCTTTTTGGAATATGCCAGTAATTACTTTATCGCCGACAATTCCTCGATAGTCAATTAATTTCGCCATTTTCTTATCCCCTTAATTATAGTTTAGGCTTATTATGAATTCCAATTTATCGAGACTAAACTTTAATATGATATTACTCTCCATTTCTTAGTTTCCATTGACTTTCAACAAGTTCTTGAGCAATTCAATAACTTCGGTATGATTATAGAGACTAAACCTGGCATGAGTTTCAACCATTCCAACTTTTATTGAATAAGCTCTTTCGGGAAGCACTTCGAATAGGTTTTCGTCAGTCCAGTCATCGCCTATTGCTAATATAAAATCAAAATCCTTTTTCCCAATCCATTGAAGTCCAGCGGCACCCTTATTTATGCCTGCATTAGTAATTTCAACCACTTTTTTCCCCTGTTGCACCTGAATATCAATATTGGCGATAAAATTTAATAAGTAATCGGTGAGTTCTTTTGCCCGTAAAGAACCAAGTTCAGGTTCTGCCATCCGATAATGCCACGCCACGGAAAATTCCTTCTCTTCTATAAAAGAACCGGGTAAACGATCGGTATAAACCTCAAGGAGCGGAATAATTTTTGATTTCCAATCATTTGTTAACGGTTTAATTATGTCCCAGTCTTTGTTTTTCTCCTTGAGCCAGACGCCATGCTCCGCTACCAAGCCGATATCAAGCTTGCCAAACCAGTTTTGAAGGGTATCTTTATCACGTCCACTTATTAGAACGATCTCGTTTTTTGGATTTTCCGCCAGCGATTGTAAAATCTCTAAAAGCTGCTCATCCGGGCTTGCCATTTGGGGCTGGTCGACAAAAGGAACCAATGTCCCATCGTAATCGAGAATGATAAGCCTGCGATTTGCTTGGCTGAAATCTTTGATAAGCCGATTTCTGATAGCCGAACTCAATAGTTTCGCATTGAAATTCTTTTGATTTTCTTTTAAGGATAGCAAATCTTGGATGAAATCATCTGCCCACTTGACCACATCATAGCGTTTTAAACGTTTCTGCATCACCTGGTTACGCTTTAACTGTTCTTCTTTAGGCATTTCCAACGCTATCTTTAAAGCATCTGTAATTTCTGGCAGGTTATTAGGGTTAATGATGATAGCCTCGCCTAATTCCTTAGCCGCACCCGCCATCTCGCTGAGGATTAAAACCCCGGCACTATCGGCTTTAGCTGAAATGTATTCTTTGGCAATGAGATTCATCCCATCTCTTAAAGGGGTGATTAAAGCTACATCGCTGATATTATAAAGGGCGACCAGCTGATTGAAAGGTACAAATTTAAATTGATATAAAATAGGCGTCCAGTTGATACTACCGAATCTGCCATTAATTTTTCCGATGAGCTCATCCATCTGTCTTTTCATCTCCTGGTAGTGTTCTATCCCGATGCGGGAAGGGACAGCTATTAAAACAAGAATCACTTTCCTATGCCACTGGGGATTTTTGTCAAGGAACGCTTCGTAACCTCGTAGGCGGTTGAGGATACCCTTGGTATAGTCCAGACGGTCTATCGAAAGGATGATCTTAAAATTGCCTAAAGTCTTTTGAAATTCGTTTTTCTCCTTCTGAACTTCCGGACTATTTACGGCATTATAAAATTTTTGAAAATCTATTCCCATCGGAAATGTCTCAGCTTTTATAATACGATCATTTATGATAATCTGGCCCATATTATGCTCGTAACCCAAAATGCGTAGTACACATCTTAAGAAATACTGAGTATAATCGTAGCTATGGAACCCTAAGAGGTCAGCGCCTAAAAGACCCTGTAATATTTCTCTGCGCCACGTGCCCGGGAGAAGTCGAAATATTTCAAAAGTTGGAAAAGGTATATGCAGGAAAAATCCGATAGGGTTGGATATTTTTAGTCTTAAAATCTTGGGAAGCAACATAAGGTGGTAGTCATGTATCCAGATAATATCATCCGGTTTAATAATTTCCATCACTGCATCGCGGAAAGCCTCATTTACCCGTTGGTAATGTTCCCAGCATTCTTCATCATATTCAACATAGGAAGTAAAGTAGTGAAAGAGAGGCCAGATCGTTTTATTGCAAAATCCGTGGTAGAATTTTTCCATCGTTTTTTCCGCAAGAAAAACAGGATAAGCATCGAAATCGTCTTGTAGCTTTGTGCTTAATTTCTTTTTTGATTTATCTTCAACTACTGTTCCAGGCCAGCCCACCCAGATATGATTTGCTCTGGTAAAAGATGAGCCTTTCAGAGAATCTAGATAGGCACTTAGACCTGAAACTAAGCCTCCCGTACTATCTTGAAATCTTAACCGACCTTCCTTTTCTATTATTGTGATAGGCAACCTGTTTGATACTATTAATAATCTCATATTAGCCTTCTTCATAATCTAATCTCGATGAATACAATGTATTCGAATTTTTAAAAGTTCCGCTGATAACGGAATTTGGGTAAAATGAAACCCAGACTTTTTATTTACTATCGTGTAATCAAAAAACATTCGGATTACTTTAAGTATTTATTATAAAAAGAAAGTGTTTTAGTAAAAAACTCAGGATAGGTTATCATTTCAGGTCCTTTTGCGCCTCCATGTTCTGCTTCGGGAACAATCCATAACTCTTTAGGACCCTTCAGTCTCTTATATACTTTCTTTGACATCCAGACCGGCGTTCTATCATCTTTTTCGCCGACTATTAAAAAGACGGGCGTTCTTACCTTATTCGCAGCTTTTAGCGGAAGTAGGTTCTCAGGATAATTTTGTGGAATCACAAAATTCCTATTCGGGCTGACTTTTTGCAAATTCGTCGTGAGATCATTGAGCGAAGTAATAAGCGCTCTTCCGACATAGGCAGAAATATCATCTCTTGAGGCAATCATTGCAAATGAGAGGTAGGCGCCAGTGGAAAATCCCATTAAGCCAATTTTTGCCGAGTCAACTTCCGGTTGGTCTTTAATAAAATTAATAGCCGCATTGTAATCGGTAAGGAACTCCGCGCAGCAAAGCTGGTCTTGATCAATTTTCCACGGAGCACTTTCACCGAACCCCCGCCAGTCAAAAGTAAAGACAGTATAACCATTGGTAAAATAATGATAGGCATAGAATATCGAAAAGGCCATATTACCTGCATCACCATCGCATATAATAATGGTGGGATTATGGCTATTAGAATAATGATATTCTTTTCTCTCCGGTTTAAGACTGTCGGGCATCGCCATCATTCTTCCGATAAAATCTTTAGAAAGTCCAGTGGTATCCTGAGGCGGATAGAGCCATCCTTTCAAAACCAATCCGTCATCGGTCTTGAAAGAAACCTCGCGGTAGATGATTCCAAAATCGGAAGGCACACACGGATACTCCAAAAGAGGTTTCATTGCATAAAGAGATTTTGAAAAAAGAATAGCGAGGATTAGAAAAATTACGAATTTTGGTGGTTTCACAGGTACTATCATTTGATAATATTAAAGCGAAGTATTCTTAAGTGTTTAACAAATTTGGGGGTAAGTTTCTTGGAGTCTTCGAAATATAACTGATGAGTGTTTTCAAAGAAATCTGGATTGTGGCAAATTACCAGATGATGTAGCTGAGAGCAATGTTTCGAAAGGCTAGGGCGGAAGCCTGAAGCGTATATGCTGTGATAGGAGGTAGGTATAATTAAATCACTCCCCAAACAATATGCCAAACTACATCTGTCCAAAAATGTATCCCAACCGCAGCCAAAAATCCAAATTTCCTGAAGTAATAGGCAGCAAAAAGCGAAACTACTCCATTAAGAAGAATAATCTCACCCATAAGAGCAAGTGGAATCTCACTGATAGTATTCAAACCAAAAAGAATCATTACCGAGGGAATATGCCCAAAAGCGAATGCAAGAGCGGAGAAAATGGCTATAATCCAAAATATCTGATTTTGCCATCTCTTTTTTAGGAGCACGTAAGAGATAAGCCATACCCAAAACGAAATGAAAAACAGGCGGAATATCAGCTCTTCTCCGATGCCAGCAACAACCGAGGCGACGAGAGAAGTAGGAAACGGTGGATGAGGAAGCGACCCCAATGAGTGGAATTGGTTCAAAATTACATCAACAAGAATAAAAAATACACCGATGCTTACCCCGATGAGTGCGGGAATCAAAAACCTTTGTTTGTTGGAAATTTTCGAATCCCAAAGATTGGCATAGCCAAGTTTTTGGGACAGCTTTAATCCAAGAAAACCCAAGCCACCATATAGAATAAGCATTATAGCTGCATTTATAAGAGCGAGCGCTGATTTGGGAGCTGGTAGTTCTTGTGTTGGCAAGAAAACACCTTGGGGCAAAAATACATTAATAGCTGTCAAGATGGCAAGGGTTATAATGAGGCCGATATAGATTTTGATTGATAATGATGGTTTTCTCATGATTTATTTTGCCATTCTAATCGCCATTTCATATAACGTTTCGTGGATAAATAAAGTTGCCGATCCCTTATTTAAAATTATCAAAGTGCCTCTTCAATGACTTTTCCAAAGGGGAATAATAATTGTTCGCTTCTTCCGTATAACTTAAAATACCATTTTCTTTTTGAAATATTCAACAGAGGCTAACAACTTCGTCCACTGTTAATTAGGCATAGATTTTTTTAATATTTTTTTGAAATTGATTTCTTGGGAATACCTATTATCCTTTTATCAGTTTTTTCAATTCTGTAGAACTATATTTCAATTTTTTGCATAGAAAGATACGATAATTATATTTATTCACTTTATTTGCATATTTGTTTTCAACAATAGCAATTTCCCTAACATCGTTGAAATATTCTTCCCAATGTTGTTTTAACCAATTAGATTCACCTATTGCAATAATAACCGCATCTTTATCAAATTCAGGCATCCACTCAAATGAACTGTGAAGCGAAAAAGCCTGCGGTAAACCATATTTTTCTCCAAGCAAATTTACTGCTCCAGCCATTGAATAATGCCGTCCTAAAATAAAACATTTCCTTTTTTCTTCCAGACTCAAATCGGTATATGTTTTTTTTACAACACCTAGTATTTGATTCCATATTTCTGTTGAATAATAATTATCAAAATCCATTGGAATCTTACCATCTTTATTGGATTTTAGGTTATATAGTTTAATATATCTATCGAGCTTAATAATCGGGATTCCCTGAGGTAAAAGATAAGTACCTACCAATCCAAGCACAATTAAATAAGAAAATATTATCCATTTTCGATTATGTAAAAGTTGCTCGTAAAAAACCGCACCTAATGGGATTAGACCAAGTACGACAGGGAAAAAATAATAAAATTTTCCTTTGGCTATAAACAATAAAATAAAAGAACATAATAATGCGAAAGAAATTATCCTGTATTGTTTATATTTTGAGCTGAAAGGGATAATCAATAGACCTGTAAGCCAGAATACAGTGGTGAGAGGATTTGAAAAAAGAACAAGCTTTTTTAATTCTTTTCCCATTGAAAGTTGATTTAATTGTCTATCGTATAATTGGGAAAAATGATGAATTACAGGAAATTGGTTTATTATTTGCCAGTAAAGGTTGACTGCGATCAAAATAAAAAATATCAGGAGTCCCACCCATAAACTCTTTTTAGAGAAAATGTCTCTCTGGTAGATTACTGCAGAAATTATTACTCCCACAAATAAAAACGCAATGCTGTATTTTGTTAGAAATCCAAGTGCGCCAAATATAAAAAACAAAATTAAGTACTTACTATCGGTGAATTGAGTGTAATTTATAATACAATATATACATAAAACCCAAAATAACTGCTCAAATGCAGTAGGTAAAAACAGGAGCTGAGTTCCTTCCATTCCAGGCGCAAATAAGATACATAATAAAGTAGTTAAAACAGCTAACCACTTACCTCCCAATCTGATTGTTGTCAAACCGCAAAACACTATTATCATTGCAGAAGCGATAAGGTTAAAAAGGTGATTAATAAATACGGAATCAGATTGAAACAAGTTCTGTATTGCGGCGAGTATGGCAATCATAGGCGGAAAATCCGCGTAACCAATGGCGAGATGTTTGCCGGCCTCAATATGTAAAAATTCATCACTAAAAAATCCAGAATTGGACAAAGCCATTATTTGTAGCATTAATTTAATAATTACAAAAAAAGCTATAACAATATATTCTGGTTTATACCTTTTAAAAAACATATTTGAAATCAATTTTTTAATTTTCAATACTCTTTTATCCTTTGAAAAACTTTAGATCAGAAATCCACCAAAGTTAGGCACAAGATTACTAACATAAAAAAAATTCTGCCAAAGACAAAATTTGGGGAGTGAAACGTAGTCTTTTACACTGCGTTAGTCGAAGTACTATTAATAGAAGAAATAAACCGGGATTCACACTCTATCACAAGATTTTCGAGTTTGAGTATGTGCTCCTTGCAGATGGTAACAACGTCCTTTTCTGGCAATTCATCGAAATACCATCGCCACTCTGTTTTCACTTCAGTCTTAGCTGGTGCAAGTGGGGACGTCGGCTTTGATGCGCTTCTCTCAACAAGTACCATTGCATTAATAATCAGTATAATCACTTCAGTTAAAATGAAAATCCACAAAACTTATTCTCTGTCATCTCCTAAACAATATAGAGAATACTAACTTAAAGAGAAATATGAGAAACAGAGGATGGCTCTCTACATCAAATTCACTCAATCTTATTCCATGTTAATCCTGTTAAACTGGTCAGCCGTCTAAAAGATAGCTAACCAGTTCCTTGAGATATTGCAAGGTCTTTCTTTGAGTCTCTAATTTGATATGGGATTAAAAGGTGTTTAGGAATCTTCCATAATCTGCAAAATAGAAAAAATATTTTGTTGTTTAATACCTCTATTCATAAGGTGGCAGATTTCGCTATTGCTTTTGATACGGGTTACTCTGGGCATAGGAAACTTCTCTTTTGTTAGCTGCAGTCTGGGGCGTGTTTTTGTATTCGATATTTTCTTCTATTTGAATAACTTCCGTCCTAAAAAATCGGAAAGTCCGCCTATCGCTTTTTGAATGGGGCCTAAATGAATATCGTAATAATAATCAGACTTAAACCAACCTTTTTCTTTATAATACTCATAATCATATAGTTTTAAATCTGAACTTTGAAGTCCTGAGCGTGTCATTCTAAATGTCATTATTTTAAACAATGAAGGTTTAACTGCTTTTTCTCTGTTTAATCTTTTATAAAATTGGTCTGATAGGTTCTTGATATTCGCTTTTAATTTTTCAAGCTGTTTTTCCGGTATTGGCTCAGGGGTTATAACCGTTGTACCCTTTAGCACATCAAAACCCAAATTGTCTCCTACGCTTTCCAGATATTTTTGAGTTTGTTTCCCAAAGGGGATAAACTGTGTTCCAATAGCTGTGAAGGTTTTTTTGAAAAATCTCGGTCTGTGATAGATAAAAGCAATCCGGTCAATAAAATTTTTCATTCTCCCCGAAACTTGAAATGCATAACTTGGACTTGCGAAAACAACACCATCCGACTCTTCCAGTTTTGCTATAAGTGCATTACGATCATCATTATAGGGACAGAATTGCTCACCTTTATCAAAGCATAACTTGCACCCGCTACAAAACTCGAGATTATAGTCGTTCAAAAAAACATACTCAAAATCTATGTCTCTGTATTTTTTTAAGTTTTTTTCAAACTCCTGAACAGCTAAATAGGTTCCTTTTTTTCGAGCACTGCCAATAAATGCGGTAATTTTTTTCATAATTGTCCTTTTTATCTAACATTGTTTAAGTTGAATAGTGTTGTTATTTGATAGAAACACCTAATTTCAGCTAACATCTTACGAATTTGTGGCGTCTTAACTGCATTCATTTTTATAAATTGTCGAAAATGCGCTGTTATACGAAGTGGAGGCGTAATCCATTTTCTATATTTTTTTCCCAATATAAAACACATACCCATAATATTGTTTATATTTTGAATATAACTCTGCCTCACGCCTCATAAATCCAATAAAATCCTCAACGGTTCTATTGCCCGCATATTTTTTCATAAATTCCTCTTGTCTTGGTTTTTGCGGAATAAAATAATTATCTATCCAACAATTTTCAGGCAATATAAATGTTGCCACAGGAACATATCCCGCTTTTTGCATTATTAAAATATTTTGCCCTATGGTACTAATTTCAGGAACCGCATCAAACCACCATTTTTCAATTTCAGCCGGGCGTTCGTCAGTAAACCATGACTCATAGGTTACGGCGATATAGCCATTTTTTTTGAGAAAGCCTTTCCAATACTTTAAACCTTTTTCAAAACCAATATTGGCAATAGCTCCTTCAGACCATATAACATCAAATTCTTCATTTTGAAACGGTAAATTATCCATTGAACCGACAATGCCTTTTACTCTATTCTGCAAACCGAGTTTTTCAGCGTTTGTATTAAACTTTCCAATAAAGTCTGGAAAAATATCAAGCCCGGTAATAGTTCCTTTTGTATTTTGGGCAAGAATCAATGTCTGACCGCCTGTTCCGCAAGCCAAGTCCGCAATTTTTAATTCATTTGAAGAATTGTCAATAAAGCTTAATGCCCTGATAGTAGATTCAGGGCTGCCAGGTCCCTGCCTATCTAACTCGATAAAATATTCACTTATCAAGTTAAAATCAAATTCGTGAATCGTTGGTTTTTCGTTTTCCATATTTAAACTCCTTAATCCAATGTAGTATCAATTATTCTTTCAATATATTTTTTACCAATTTTGCCATCATTTTGTCTAACGGTTTCAGCATAAAAGAAGTCCTGCCCTGGCGGGATTTGGTAGAGTACCGATTTATCGGCACGAATCTTTTAGGCTGTGTTAGGCGAAGATGTGGTGTCATTTTATCTTTCTTATCCAAAAACTTCCCGGCCACCTCTCGTCTCTTTTGTATGAACTGAAAGACGCTTCCAGTTTATCTGGATGTTTTAAGTGCATATAACTTCCAGCCCATAGTACTTTAAAACTGTCATTGAAGGCCAAAAATGCTTGAAGTAAATATTGCTCGGTCCAAAATATGAAATCCTTTAAAACCCACTCTCTAGCCTGAATAATTCATAAAAATAAAGATGTTTGGTTGTTTAATACATTGTAA
>ENA-UPSM01000599-UPSM01000599.1-activated-sludge-metagenome-genome-assembly--contig:-NODE-599-length-50563-cov-38.538687_pt1 | contig 50563 bp, 39 predicted proteins | sample MGYA00238181_ERZ773283 | MGnify/ENA primary metagenome ERZ773283 (study PRJEB29023, sample SAMN05720199) | activated sludge metagenome | isolation source: Anaerobic digester | place: Japan... | reverse complement strand
AACACAAATTCTTTGTGTCCTGCGTGCCCTTCGTGGTGAAAAGTTTTCATTCCACTTGTCACCCCCTCTTCCTCTTATCGCATCCGTGAATCGGCGTCGTTTTGCCACATATCCGGGTTCGGGCCGAGGGCGGCTTTGAGCGGATCGGTGGCTTTGGTCAGGGCCGCAACCATGTCGGCGGGCAGTTTGAGCGCAGCAGCTTCGGCGTTGGCGTGGACCTGCGCCGGGTTGCGCGCTCCCGCAATGACGGTGGCGACGCCGGGTTGTTCGAGCAGCCACGCCAGCGCGACTTGCGCCATCGGCAGACCGGCGTCATTGCAAATCTCGCGGATGGCGGTCAGCGCAGCGGCGGTTTCGGCCTCTGCGCCCGGACCACCGTGGCGTGCCATGGAGCGGTGCGCCGCGGCGAAGTGACGTGTCCGCGCGCGCTCGTCGGGGATGTCCGCCAGCGTCGCAAACTTGCCGGTGAGGATGCCGTGTTGCAGCGGGCTGTACGGCGCGATGCTCACCTGACGTTCCACACACAACGGCACGATCTCGTATTCGATGGCGCGGAAGAGCAGATTGTAAGCCAGTTGGTTGATCTCCACGTGCTCCAGCGCCAGAATTTCCGTGAGGTCACGCGGGCCGAAGTTGGAACACCCCACGAAGCGAATCTTGCCCTCGTCCTTGAGCCGCTGCATCTCGCCGACTGTATCGGCGATAGGGATGTCCCAGTTGGGCCAGTGGATGTAGTACACATCAACGGTCTCCATCCCCAGATGACGGAGACTGTTTTCGCACGACGCCCGCAGATCGGCGGGACGTAGATTCTCCGGCGAAACCTTGGTGGCGATGAGAACCTTGTCACGCAGACTGCCTTGGAATGCCTTGCCGATCAATTCCTCCGAGCGCCCCGCGCCGTAGCCTTCCGCGCTGTCGAAGAAGTTGATACCCACATCCACCGCCGCGTGCAGTGCGCCGATGGCCTCCGCCTCGTCTTGCGGCCCCCACAACCGGTCCCCGGCGATGGCCCAACAGCCCATCGTGACGACACTGACTTCCAACTGGCTCTTGCCGAGTTGACGATATTCCATTGTCACGATAAAAACTTTGCCTCCAGTTCTTTCACTTCTTCTGCCCCAATCGGCACAAGTTCCCCGATGTGCATGGTGTCGATGACGGCTCTGGCGCTGAATTCGGCCACTTCCAATCGGTCGAAAGCCTGCATCAGGGTCGCGCCGGTGGTGAGGATGGCGTCATTTTGCAGCAGGATGACGGGCGTATCTTTGGCAAGCTGTTTGACGACCTTTTTCCCCTCATCAAATTGGACCCCGTAGGGCAGAAGGGGAATGTCGCGCAGTACGATGTAGCTTTCCGGGATCGTCCGGGTGTCGAAACTGCGCCCGGTGACGCTGTACGCCGTCGCATTGGGAGACTGCGCGGTGATGATCGCGCCGATGGTGGGATGGGCCTGGTAGATCGCCATGTGCATGCGCGTCGCGCGGCTCGGCTGCTTGCGTCGCTCGCGCTGCCCATCGCGGATGAGCACAACGTCGTCCAGGTCCAGGTACAGACGGTCCACGCCGTAGGGGGTGATGAGGAAGCTGTTCTCGTCCACACGCGCCGAAACCGTGCCCGCCGTGCTGGTCATCAACTGCTGATCGTAGGCGCGATGCACGAGTTCGATGATATGCTGGCGCAATTCGCGCTCGCGGCTGGTGTGGAACGTCGGCTTGAAGGTGGCGAGCTTCTTGCCGGGGGCGCGCGCCAGAGCGATTTCTGCGTCGGTGAGCGAGTGCACTTCGCCCAAGACCTGCGCCTGGATGAGCGTGCGCGCGCAAAAGTCGAGTGTCTCGAAGCGCTGGAACGCCGCTAGCAGACTGTCCCCGCCGGTGACGACGCCGTGATTTTCCAATAGCACCACATCGAATCCCTGGGTAAAGGTTTCCGCGATGACCGCGCCGAGTTCGGCGCTGCCGGGCAGACGGTACGGCGCGTAGCCAACCTGCCCGCAGACGGTGTGCGCCTGGGTGATGATGCGCGTGTTGGGAATTTGGCGTGCGATGCTGAAGGCGATCAACGCGGGCGGGTGGGCGTGGACGATGGCGCGGAAGTCAGGTCGCTTCTCGTAAATCGCCCGATGAAACGGGTACTCCGATGACGGCTTGTGCGGCCCTACGATGGTCCCATCGGGTCGCACGCAGATGATGTCTTGCGGCTTGAGCGTGCCCTTATCCACCCCCGCCGGCGTGATCCACATATCGCCGTTTTCGTCCAGGATAGAGAGGTTGCCGCCGGATGTCGTCGTCATCCCGTAGCCGTAGATGCGCTCCATAATCGTCACCAACTGCACACGTGGGTGTAGCAGTGAGAATTTCATAGCCATAACTCCTTATTTCATGGGGCCGCAATAAGAAACCGGCCACGGATTTCACGGATTCACCCGCACAGGATAACAAATCCGTGTCATCCGGGGCAAAAACTAAAGCCGTTTATCCCTTACCACGCTAAGTCCCAAAACCGGAAACCGGAAATGAGAAAACCAAATGTGACCGGTAGCCATTCTCGGTTGAATTGTACTATCAGACGGAGGGAATGCAAAGGAATGCAAAAGAGGGAGGTCTAGTGCCAATGATTGGGAAGCGCTCGGGCCGGTCTCTGACCGCCCCTGCCTGGGTCAGCGGTGGCGTTCCTTCTCTCTTCCCCGGCTCTCTTCCCCAGGGAAGGGGGTAGGGGGATGAGAGGGTCAGCGCCTATGGCTGAAGTGTCAACCCATGATGCACCATCCCCAAAGTCCTGTTCGCAACCTGGCAGGGGTGGCTGAATCGTTACGCCGGGACAAAATAGGGTGAACCTTTTTCGCCTAAATCAAGTATGTGTAATAGCATGGGGAAGACGGAGCAGGCTGATGGGTGTTGCAAAATGCTGCAACATACATATAATATCTACCTAACCTATGTCCAGTGGCCACGTTGAGGGAATCATAAACGAGGAATTCTATGACGAGTCCAGAACATTTACTTGAAATACAGCATCTAACCACCCGTTTCCATACGGAAGATGGCATAGTCCACGCTGTCAACGATGTCTCCTATACTCTGGATGAAGGGGACACGTTGGGGATAGTGGGGGAAAGCGGCTGCGGGAAAAGCGTGCATGCTCTTTCTATCATGCGCCTGATTCAGATACCCCCCGGTGAAATTGCTGCCGGCGAAGTGCGTTTCCGCGGTCAGGATTTGCTGAAGCTGAACGACGACGATATGCGCAAAGTGCGCGGCGCCGAGATCGCCATGATCTTTCAAGACCCGATGACGTCACTCAATCCGGTGAAAACGGTGGGTTTCCAGGTTATGGAAGCCTTAATGCTTCATGAAGGCATGGACAAAGCGCGCGCCCGCGAGCGCACGATAGAGTTGTTGGATCTCGTGGGCATCCCCGAAGCGGCGCAGCGGGTGGATGACTATCCGCACCAGTTCTCCGGCGGGATGCGGCAGCGCGTCATGATTGCGATGGGTCTGTCGTGCAATCCCAGTATTCTCATCGCCGACGAGCCGACCACGGCGTTGGATGTGACCATCCAGGCGCAGATTATAGACCTGGTCAAGCGCCTGCAGCAGAAGTTCGGCATGACGGTGATCTGGATCACCCACGATTTGGGCGTGATCGCCGGACTGGCGCGGCGCGTCAATGTGATGTATGCCGGCCGGATTATTGAAACCGGTCCCGTCAAGGATATTTATGCCAGCCCGCATCATCCTTACACCGTCGGGTTGCTCGGTTCCCTGCCGAGTCACGGCAGTCGAGTTTCCTCCCGTCTCTTTTCGATTCCCGGTGAGCCGCCGGATTTGATTGGCCTGTCGCCGGGTTGTGCCTTTGCCCCTCGTTGCCAATACCAGACGCCTCGTTGCTGGAAAGAGACCCCGCCGTTAGAAGAAGTGGGCGTGGGGCACATAGCCGCGTGCTGGGAAAAAGATGCCGTGAGGAGGGTATAACCATGGCCGAGGCGCTCAAAACCGATTCGACGAAGCAAGCTCTACTCCATGTGGAAAACTTGAAGAAATATTTCCCCATCAAGCGAGGCGTTTTTCAGCAGCACGTGGGCGATGTCAAAGCCGTGGATGGCGTCAGTTTCGATGTGTACCAGGGGGAAACGCTGGGTCTGGTAGGCGAAAGCGGTTGTGGCAAGACCACGACCGGGCGTACTATCATCCGCATTTACGAGCCGACCTCCGGGCATGTGATCTTCAAGGGACGAGACCTGGCAACACTGCGGTCTAATGAGATGCGCGAACTGCGTCGCAGTATGCAGATGATTTTCCAGGACCCGTATGCCTCACTCAACCCCCGCATGAGTGTGTTGAAAATTGTCGGGGAACCGTTGGAAGTGTTTCACGTCGCCAATAAAGAGGAACGCCGCGAGCGTGTGGCGAACCTGTTGCAACTGGTCGGTCTAGACCCCGATTTTATGGTGCGGTATCCGCACGAATTCTCCGGCGGGCAGCGCCAACGTATTGGTCTGGCGCGCTCACTGGCGCTCAACCCGGAGTTAATCATCTGCGATGAGCCAATTTCGGCACTGGATGTATCGATCCAGGCACAGGTGGTGAACCTGTTGGAGGATTTGCAGGAGGAGTTGGGGCTTACCTACATTTTCATTGCCCATGACTTGAGCATGGTGCGACACATCAGCAACCGGGTCGCGGTGATGTATTTGGGCAAGATCGTGGAATTGACAGATCGAGAGACGCTGTACGCCAATCCCTTGCACCCGTATACGCAGGCGTTGCTTTCCGCGATCCCGGTACCTGACCCGACGATTGAGGAGACCCGCCAGCGCATTTTGCTGGAAGGGGATTTACCCAGTCCCGCGCACCCACCCAAAGGGTGCCGCTTCAACACGCGTTGTGCCCATGTCCAGGATATATGTAGACAGGAAGAGCCGGCGTTTATAGAAGTGGCCTCCAACCATTTCTGCGCATGCCATTTCGTGACACCAACAACGACATAACTTTTGCGTTTTACGTTCACAATAGCCCGACGATTCATCCTGGGGCTATAAAACTCTGTAATAGCCCGCTTCAGCGGGATTGAGTTATGAGCCTGGCGATGGATCGCCAGGCGGCTCGTGGCATAGGCGAATGATCCATTCGCCCTACCACACCGACGATGTTCATGGAGGAGGTGATGTCTATCGAGGTGAGTGACAAAAGATTTCCAGGGTATGGCAGTATATGATTCCCAATTAAAAAACCTTAGTTTGAAGGAGGATGAACGTGTTTAAGAAACTGTTGGGCGGCGCGGCGCGGCAGAAAGAACGTGGACATTGCCAGGTGAAGCGCGGGCGGAAGTCAGCCAGCTCTACCAGAACCGTGTGCAGTCGATGGGGCATAGCTCTGGCAGGGCGCACCAGGCACCTGCTCTATAGGTCGCCGCCCAACAGTGCTTCAAGCCCGACGCGGCTATCGCCGCCGGTCAGCGGCGGTGAAACGCACACAACCAGCTCTGCTCTCGCAGGTAGGGCGTCGCACCCGCCGCGCGGCTTAAGCCGGGGCGTTATGGACCGTCGCTGGCTTGTTGATTGTGGCCAGCATGGTGTTGGCCGCCTGCACGACGCCCACCCCTGAGGTGATCGTCGAGACGGTAGAAAAAATCGTCGAGAAAGAGGGTGAGCCAGTCACCGTTGTCGAGACGAAAGAAGTTGTCGTGACCGCGACGCCCGAACCGGAAAAGGCAGTGGAATTCAAATCTGCCGATCCCAGCACCCTGGTCTATGTGGCGATCAGCGAGGGCATTGACACTTTGGACCCGGCTCTGAACTACGAGAGCGATGGCGATGATGTGATCCTCAACCTCTACGATCAACTGGTCACCTACAAGGGCAGTTCCGCCACCGAGTTTGTGCCGGCGCTGGCCGAGAGTTGGGAAGTGTCGGATGACGGCCTGACCTACGTGTTCAAGATCCGCCAGGGTGTGAAGTTCCACGATGGCGCCGACCTGACCGCCGCCGATGTTGCCTACAGCCTGCAACGGGGCGTGCTCCAGGGTGGGACTGCTTCTCCGCAATGGTTGTTTACCGAACCGTTCTTCGGTGTCGGTGTCTACGATGTGGCCGAGCTGGTGGATCCCAGCGGCGCATTGGATGACGACGCCGAAGGTCTGAAAGCCGCCGATCCGGCGAAACTGGCGGAGGCTTGCCAGAAAGTCATGGATGCCATTCAGTACGACGAAACCGCCGGCACCGTGACCTTCAACCTGGCGACCCCGTGGGGGCCATTCCTGGCGACCCTGGCGCAAAGCTGGGGCTCCATCCTGGACAAGGATTGGGGCATTGCCAATGGCACCTGGGATGGCGATTGTGCGACCTGGCCCAATTACTATGGTGTTGTCTCCGAGAATGATCCGATCCGCGATAAAGAAGACGGCAGCGGCCCTTACATGCTGGAAAGCTGGACGCCCGGCGAGGAAAAGATTTTGGTGAAGAATCCTAACTGGTGGCGCACCGAACCCATCGCCGCAGGAATCGCCGCTCAGCCTAGCATCGATCGCATTGTGGTCAAAGGCGTGAGCGAGTGGGGCACCCGCTTTGCGATGATCCAGGCCGGTGATGCGGATGCAGTGGATGTACCACGCGAGAACGTGTCCCAAATTGACCCTCTGGTGGGCGAGTGGTGTGAATATAACCTGCAAACCGGCAAACACGACTGCGCGCCGACCGAGAATCCCGATGCGCCGTTGCGCCTGTTCAAGGGCCAGCCTTCAACGAGCCGCACCGACGTGCTCTTCAACTTCGACATTGCGGTCGAGGGGGGCAACCCCTTTGTCGGCAGCGGTCAGTTGGACGGCAATGGTGTTCCGCCTGACTTCTTCAACGACATTCATATTCGCAAAGCCTTCAACTACTGCTTCGACTTCGAGGCCTACATTCAGGATGCGCTGGCCGGCGAAGCCGTCCAGGTTTCGGGGTACTCGATCCCCGGCATGCTCGGCTATGATCAAAATGGCCCGATGTATACCTACGATCCCGACAAATGCGCCGAAGAGCTGAAACTCGCTTTTGATGGTCAGGTCTGGGAGAAGGGGTTCCGATTGCAAATTGCCTATAACACCGGCAACGTGACCCGCCAGACGACCGCGCAGATTCTGCAAAACAGCCTGTCTGCGATTGATCCCAAGTTCCAACTGGAGATCGTCGGTCTGCCGTGGCCGAGCTTCCTGGCTGCGCAACGCGAGAGCCGCCTGCCCATCTACGTGACCGGCTGGCAGGAAGACCTGCATGATCCCCACAACTGGGCGCAGCCCTTCCTGGTCGGCACGTATGCCAGCCGCCAGCGTCTGCCCGATGACCTGAGAAATCAGTTCAACGAGCTGGTGATGGCCGGCGTGAGCGCGACTGAGAACGCTAAACGCGCTGAAATCTACAAGCAACTCACCCAACTGGACTACGACAGTGCGATTGCCATTCGCCTGGCTGTGGCAACCGGCCGTTTCTATCAGCAGCGCTGGGTGGGTGGGTATTACTACAATCCCATTCAGGATCGCCAGGCTGTCTACTACACCTGGACGAAGCAGTAAACCCACTTTCTGTGCTCAAGCAGGAGAGAGCCTCGCGCTCTCTCCTGTCTCTCCAGGAGGGAAAGAATGGTCAATTACATTATCCGCCGCTTGATTGCCGTACCTTTTCTCTTGATCGGCGTGACACTTCTGATCTTTTTGATGTTGCTGGCCCTGACGCCAACGGAACGCACGGCCCTGTATGTGCGCGAGATCCCGAAAAACGACCGCGTGTTAGCGGGCATTATTAAGAAATATGGCCTGGACCTCCCGTGGTATGAACAGTATTGGCGCTGGCTGTTCGGCACCACCGTCACGAACACGGAAAATGGCGTGGTGACGGAAGAGCGGGTGGGCGGCATTTTGCGGGGCGATTTGGGTTACTCGCGGACCGCCTCCCAGCCAGTGGCCGAATTGCTGACCCGGCGTTTTCCGGCTACACTTGAACTGACGTTGTACAGTGTGATTCCGGTGATCGCCGGCGGCATCCTTTTGGGGGTGATCGGTGCCGTCAAACACAACAAGCCAATCGATCATATCGTGCGGATCTTCGGCATCGTGGGGTGGTCGTTCCCCGACTTTGTCTTCGGTTTGCTGTTGTTGATGGCCTTCTACGCCGGGACGGGTTGGTTCCCGCCGGGGCGCGTCTCGGACTGGGCGAACAAAATTATTATGTCGCCTGAATTTCATAACTACACCAGCCTGATTACGATTGATGCCGTGCTGAACCTGCGCTTTGATATTTTCTTCGATGCCCTGCGTCACCTGGTGTTGCCGGTCATCTCTTTGGCGTATCTGTGGTGGGCGTTGACCCTGCGGGTGACGCGCTCTTCGATGTTGGAGACGCTGCGTCAGGACTACATTATGACGGCGCGCGCCAAGGGCCTGAGTGAACATGCGGTGATTATGCAACATGCTTTGCCCAATGCCTTGATGCCGGTGGTCACGCTGTCCGGCGGCACAGTGGTTGGATTGTTGGCCGGCGTCGTCATCATCGAGACCGTCTTCAATTATCCCGGCATGGGCGCCGCCGCCGCCAGGGCCGCTTCGCAATTGGACGTAGTCACAGAACTGGCCTTTGTATTGTTCAACGGGCTGATCCTGGTGCTGGCCAATGTGGTGGTGGACATTTTGTACGCCTATATTGACCCGCGCATCCGGCTGGATTAAAGTCTGGGAGGAGATAAATCAATGACCGCACAAGAAATGCCCGTGCCGATGCTGACGCCGCGCACCCGTCGTCCCCCGAACTGGTTGGAAGCCTGGCTGGGTCACGATGCTTACCGCACCGTGAAAGGATTGGTCACCAATCCGATTTCGGTGATTGGGTTAGTGCTGTTGGCCCTGTTTATTTTCATCGCCGCTGCCGCGCCGATTCTAGCCCCGCCGCTGGACAGCAATGACCCTTATCGTATTCCCCGTGATGGATATGGGGCCGTTCCTAAACCCCCGGGGACAGCATGGAAAGTGCGCCAGCCGTCGTTGCCCTTTTGGTGGAAGGCTGTCACCGGCAAAGATGAGTGGGTGCACTTGATGGGCACCGCCAGTGGACAATGGGACATCTACTACGGCGTGATTTGGGGGACGCGCACGGCCCTGTTCGCCGGTTTGACCATCACCCTGGTCGGTGTCATCATCGGCGTGTTTATCGGTGCCATCTCGGCCTATTATGGCGGCTGGGTGGATATGATTTTGATGCGTATCACGGACCTGTTCCAGGCTTTCCCCTTCCTGTTGACGGCGATGACATTGTCGGCGGTGCTGACGCCCCGCCTGGGCAAAGGATTGTTGGCGCCTATGATCGCGTTGATCGTCTTTAGCTGGATGGGTTTCGCGCGCCTGCTGCGCAGTGATATCCTTTCGTTGCGGGAGCGGGAATACGTCCTGGCGGCGCGTGTCATCGGCGTCCGCGATAGCCGGATTCTGTTCCGCCACATCCTGCCCAACGCCATCTTCCCTACGCTGGTGCTGGCTTCGATGCGCATCGGCAGTTACGCCATCACTTTTGCCGGTTTGAGTTTCCTGGGCATCGGCGCCGAAGTGGGTTTCGCCGACTGGGGGCAGTTGCTCTCCTTCGCCCGCGACTGGATGACGCAGTTGGGTGAATACTGGTATATTGTGATGTTCCCCGGCATAACACTGGTGCTGTTTGTTCTCTCGTGGAACCTGGTGGGTGACGCCTTGCGCGATGTACTCGACCCCCGCTTGCAAGGTTCACGTTAGTTTTCTTTGTATCTATAGGACTTACGCAAATTTCGCCATAACGCAAAACCAATCCTGTGTAGGGTGCAGAGTCACTGTTCAGCCCCCCTATCCCCCGTCCCCTTTCCGCCAGCGGGAAGGGGGGCTGGCGGAGATAGGCTGAATAGTTACAAAAAATCAGTGAAATCCGTGTCAGCCGGGGCAAAAAACTAAAGTCGTTTTCCCCATCACCACGCTAAGTCCCAGAGAACCCGAATTCACATTGATCGACGGTGATGACGGCGTTCCCGTGGAAACGGCATGTCATTGCCGTCCCGGCGTCGAACTGCGCCGTCACGAACATCCAATCCCCCTTCTGCGCTGTGACCGTCAGGCGATAGGTGTCGCCAAGTTCTGCCTGATGTGTCTGGAGCCACGTCACCACATCCTCGGTGACGTTAAACGTTTTCATCGGGTTCGCCAGCCACGGACGCTCACCCGTCTTGCCGGCCTGCACCATCTGCCCGATGTACAGGTCTAACTTTTGAGAAAGATCGTCGCAAAACGTGATCCGCCCCCCCATCACCAGGCAGCGCAGCGCGAAGCCGCTGTCGAAGGCGATGTCGCTGTAAGCGGCGAAGAGCGTCTCTGTAGTGTTGTCGAATCCCGCAAAGTAGATGGTGTAGCGGGGCGTGAAGTGTGCGCCATGACGTTGCGCTTCGGCGATGTTCTGCCCGGCGGCGCGCACGGCAGCTTCGCCGCCTTCCAGGTACGTCTCGATGAAATCCGCTGCCCGCACTTGGGGCGTGCGGATAGGCGACAGCACCAGGTAATCCAGAACGAAGGCGGGCGGCAGTGCCATCACACAGGCGACCAGCAGCACACTCCACGCTCCCCCCTTCATCCGACCTTCCGGGGTGGCGCGATCCCAGGCCCATTCGATGGCCAGCGTCTCCACATAGCCTACACCAAATCCATATACGGTGTAAGCGATCACCACCAGCAGTGTGCGCAGTGCGTTGCCCTCCGTATAGGGCCACAGCGTCAGCCCGGCGAAGCGTGGATCGATGACGCCGGCGAGCCAGTTCATCCCGGCAAACGGGAGATGCCCGGCCAGCCAACCCACGCCTCCCAGCGTGATGCCCCACAGGCAGGTCGTGAGCCCCGCCGAGGACGACCATGCTCCCAGTATCCCTGCTGCCCCGCCGATGATGAGCAGACATGGCAGGCCCAACAGAAGTTTAGCCCAGGCCATGTCGGCCGAACTCCGGCTCAACGCCAGAGCGTCATATCCCCAGACAAACAGGGCGAATCCCAGCCCGAACAACAACCCATACCCGGCCCCGGCGCGCAGCAGCACTGTGCGGGTGATCTTTGGCCGCGGCAGAGGACTGGCTAGTTTTTCAATCATCGAGCCGCCCGGCTACGGCCGAACACACGCATCGAAATCCTTGCCTTCGCCGAGTACCTCGTGAACGACGACCATCCACTCACTGATGGGGATAGACTGGGGGCATTTATCCTCGCACGTCCGGCATTGGATGCAGGCGTTGGCCTGCGCCTCGGCGGCCATGGACGCATAATGGCGGCGGGCCTCGTCGAACTTGTTGTACATCGCAGCCCGGTTCAGCACATCGAAGAGGTCAGGAATTTTCAGGCCGACCGTGCACGGCAGACAGTATTCGCACTTGGTGCAGGGGATGGGACACAGTTCTTCATATTTCGCGCGGACGCGCTCCACGAGGGCCAGCTCCGCGGCCGTCAACGTGCCCACGCCGGAGTGCGCTGCACTCTCGACGTTCTCTGTGACGTGTTGCATAGTGCTCATCCCACTGAGGACCACCGAGATTTCGGGCTGATTCCAGAGCCATTGCAAGGCCCAATCGGCGGGCTTGCGCCGGACAGGAGCGCTGTCCCAGATGTCCTGTATGGGCTTGGGAGGATCCACCAATCGCCCCCCTAGAATGGGTTCCATCACGACGACCCCCAGTCCTTTAGAGGCGGCATATTGCACGCCCTTGCGTCCGGCCTGATTATGAACATCGACGTAATTGTATTGCACTTGGCAAAACGTCCACAGGTCTGTGGCGTCAATGATCGTCTTGAACACATCGAAATTATCGTGGAACGAAAAGCCCAGGTGACGGATACGTCCCTCGGCCAGAGTTTTCTCGGCCCATGCAAGCAACTTGAACCTCTGCACGGCTTCCCACCGCTCCTTGTGCAGACCGTGGAATAGATAAAAATCGACGTGATCGGTCTGCAATTTTTCGAGTTGTTCATTGAAAATGCGGTTCGGGGCGTCCTCAGAATCAATGAGCCACACCGGCATTTTGGTCGCCAGGCGAACCCGCTGCCGGTACCCCTCCTGCAGCACCCGTCCGACAAAACGCTCACTCTCACCGCCGTGATAAGGATACGCCGTGTCGATGTAGTTGACTCCATGGTCAATGGCATAGCGCACCATCTGTGTAGCCAGTTCCGCATTGATGTGGGAATGGTCACCGCCTATGGTGGGCAACCGCATACACCCAAAACCCAGCGCTGAAGGTTTCCAATCCAGCTTTCCAAATGTTCGGTATTGCATCGTTTGTCTCCTTTATGATGTGATCTATGGGTTTAGGTTCGATTTTACATAGGAGTGTTGTTTTTGGCAAGTGGATCGCGTCAGAGGGTCTCATCATCACAACATTGGCGTGATAGATCACTATTGCTTTAGCCTTTTTTCCATGCTATAATTTTAGTAATTAACTCAAGTTGTTACCTTACCTAAAGAAATGCGTTTTTTACCGCTGAGAGCGCAGAGTTCGCGGAGATTTCCTGGAATTTCTCTGCGTTTGCTGCGACCTCTGCTATAGGTGATGCTCCTCTTCTCCCCCGCTTGCGGGGTAGAAGAGAACGAAAAAAAATTACAAAAATTCCTCTTCCCTGGGGAAGAGCCACACTTGACCTCTTTGTCTGCTGGCATGGCACGTTGGTGCGTCAGATAAACTGTGGCGGTGTCCCCGACGGGGACACCGTTTTTGTTGTTGTGCTGCGTTTGGACGGGGATTGGGTGATTATTTCCTTGATCCTCAATCTGGAATCACGGATCACTATTTTTCACAGGAGGTTAGTTCTATGCAAAAGAAGAAATTGATTGTCAATGGTATCCCCAGAACCCTCATCGTAGACCCCGAAGCATCGTTAGCGTCCGTATTGCGCGAGCAATTGGGACTCACCGGCACGAAAATCGGCTGCGGAGCGGGCCAGTGCGGCGCGTGCTCGGTGATCCTGGACGGCAAGGTCGTCCGCTCGTGCATCACCAAGATGCGGCGCGTCCCGGACGAAGCGAGCGTCATCACCGTCGAGGGGATTGGTACGCCGGACGCGCTGCACGCCGTCCAACTGGCCTTCGTCGTCCACGGCGCGGCGCAGTGCGGCTACTGCACGCCCGGTTTTGTCGTCTCGGCCAAGGCGCTGCTGGATCAGAACGTCAATCCCACCCGCAGGGAAATCCGCGATTGGTTCCAGAAGAACCACAACGTTTGCCGCTGCAACGGCTACAAGCCCTACGTGGACGCGGTGATGGACGCCGCCCGTGTGTTGCGCGGCGAGAGGACGCTGCAAGACCTGGCCTTCAAACTGCCTGACGATGGCAAGGTCTGGGGGAGCATGCTCCCACGCCCGTCCGCCGTCCCCAAAGTCACCGGGACATGGGACTACGGTGCTGACATGGGCCTCAAGATGCCCCCCGGCACGCTGCAACTGGCCCTCGTCCAGGCGGAAGTCTCCCACGCCAACATCCTGGGGATTGACACATCCGCAGCGGAGAAAATGCCCGGCGTCTACAAAGTCGTCACCTACAAGGATGTGAAGGGCAAGAACCGCATCACCGGCCTGATCACCTTCCCCACCAACAAGGGCGACGGCTGGGATCGCCCCATCCTCTGCGATAAGAAGGTCTTCCAGTACGGCGATGCCATCGCCATCGTCTGCGCCGACACCGAGGAGAACGCCCGCGCCGCCGCCAAGAAGGTCAAAGTAGACCTGGAAATCCTGCCGGCCTACATGAGCGCGCCCGCCGCCATGGCCGAGGACGCCATCGAAATCCATCCCGGCACCCCCAACGTCTACTTCGAGCAGCCCATCGTCAAGGGGGCGGATACCCAACCGATTATGGAAAAGGCCGCCTACGTCGTCGAGGGCAACTACTATCTTCAGCGGCAGCCGCACTTGACCGTTGAACCGGACGTCGGCCTCGCCTACTTCGATGAGGAAGGCCGGCTGACCATCCACTCCAAGAGCATCGGCATCCACCTGCATCACGCGATGATCGCGCCGGGCCTGGGCATCGAGCCGGAGAAGCTGCGGCTGGTGCAGAGCAACGCCGGCGGCACCTTCGGCTACAAATTCAGCCCCACCATGGAAGCGCTGTTGGGCGTCGCTGCACTGGCGACCGGGCGGCCGGTAGTCCTCAAGTACGATTACAAGCAGCACATCACCTACACCGGCAAACGCTCACCGTTCTTCATCAAACTGAAGCTGGCTGCCGACAAAGACGGCAAACTGCTGGCGATGGAGAGCGATTGGACGGTCGACCACGGCCCGTACTCCGAGTTCGGCGATCTGCTGACGCTGCGTGGCGCCCAGTACATCGGCGCAGGCTACAACATTCCCAACATCCGTGGCCTGGGTCGCACCGTCTGCACTAACCACGCCTGGGGTTCGGCCTTCCGCGCCTACGGCTCACCGCAGAGCTTCCTGGCTTCGGAAAGCCTGATGGACGAACTGGCCGAGAAGATGGGAATGGATCCGCTGGAACTGCGCTACAAAAACGTCTACCGCCCCGGCGCGACCACGCCCACCGGTCAGACGCCCGAAGTCTTCAGCCTGCCCGCGCTGATTGACGCCGTTCGTCCGACCTATGAAGCCGCCAAGAAGCGCGCGGCGGAAACCTCGACGGCGAACGTCAAACGCGGTGTCGGCGTCTCCATCGGCATCTATGGCTGCGGCCTGGATGGTGTGGACAGTTCGGCGGCGGATGTGGAACTCACGCCTGACGGCGTCATCGTCTACTCCAGTTGGGAGGATCACGGCCAGGGCGCGGACGCGGGCGCGCTCGGCACGGCGCACGAGGGATTGCGTCCATTGGGTATCCGCCCGGAGCAAATCAAGCTGGTGATGAACGACACCGCCATCACGCCGGCCAGTGGGCCGGCCGGCGGCAGTCGCTCCCAGGTGATGACCGGCAATGCTATCAAGAACGGCTGCGAGAAGTTGCTGGCGGGGATGAAAAAACCGGATGGCACCTTCCGTACCTACGACGAGATGGTGGCCGAGGGTCTGCCGCTGCGCTACGAGGGCAAGTGGGCCGCCTCGATGAACAGCAACTGCGACGCCAAGACGGCGCAGGGCAACCCGTTCGCCGTCTACATGTACGGCGTCTTCGTGGCCGAGGTCGCCGTAGACACCAAGACCGGCAAGACGCAGGTAGAGAAGATGACCGTAGCCACCGACGTCGGCAAGATTAACAACAAGCTGGTGGTGGACGGCCAGATCTACGGCGGCGTGGCGCAGGGCATCGGACTGGCGCTCTCCGAGGACTTTGAGGATTTGGAGAAGCACACCAGCATGGTCGCCTGCGGCATCCCAGAGGTCAAGGACATCCCGGACAATTTCGACATCATCTACATCGAGACCCCGCGCGAGAACGGGCCGTTCGGCGCGGCCGGCGTCGGCGAACTGCCGCTCACCTCCCCCCATGCTGCCATCGTCAACGCCATTCACAACGCTACCGGCGTGCGCATCCGTGCTCTGCCCGCCCTGCCGGAGAAAGTGTTGGCCGGGTTGAAGGCCGCATAAAGTCTTTCACCGCAGAGGACGCAGAGAACGCAGAGAAAGAATAAAAAAACTCCGCGAACTCTGCGTTCTCAGCGGTGAATTTTTGTCTCTCCCCGCGAGGCGCTATGGATCAAGCACAACTGCGCAATTTGGAAGCTCAATGCATCCAGGAGCACGCGCCGCCCTGCACCGCTGCCTGCCCGCTCCACGTGGACGTGCGCGGTGTGCTGGCGGCGCTATCGCGTGCTGACTTCGACGCCGCCTTGCAGCTCCTCACCAAGCGCCTGCCCTTCCCCGCCATCATCGGGCGCGTGTGCGAGCAGCCCTGCCGCGACATTTGCCATCGCCGCGATCTGGGTGGCGCGCTGAATATCGCCGCGCTGGAACGCGCCTGCGCTGACTTCGGTACGCGGAAAGCCCCGCCGCGCACCCCCTCACGAGGGAAACGGGTGGCCGTGATCGGCGGCGGCTTGAGCGGTGTGACCGCCGCCTTCGATTTGACGCGCAAGGGCTATAGCGTCACACTCTTCGAGGCGACAAATCGCGTCGGCGGCAGCCTGTGGGAGACGGACGAGGCGACCTTGCCCCGTGACCTGCTCACAGCGGAACTCGACGCTGCCCTGCAAGGCGTGGATGTGCGTCTGAACGATCCCGTAGACGCCGACCGTCTCGCCACCCTGCACGCCGACTTCGACGCGGTCTATCTGGGCGTGGGCAGCGGTTCGCAAGCAGCATTTGCGCTGGGACTAACGCGATCCGTAGACCCCACCACCTTCGCCACGACCCAAGACGGCATCTTTGCCGGTGGTCGCGCCATTCACCGCAGAGACACAGAGGCCGCAGAGTTTCCCCCTACTCCCTACTCCCTACTCCCTACTCCCTTCATTCTCTCCATCTCCACCGGTCGCCGGGCCGCGCTCTCCATAGACCGTTTCCTGCAAAAAGCCTCGCTCACCGCTTCACGCGAAAACGAAGGCCCGTACACCACCCGGTTGTACGTCAACCTGGAAGATGTCCCGCCCGCGCCGTTCATCTCGATGACGACGCCGGAGCAAGGCTACTCCCGAGAAGAAGCCGTCGCCGAAGCCTCGCGCTGTCTCCAATGCGAGTGTATGGAGTGTGTGAAGGTCTGCGCGTACCTGGAACACTACGGCAGCTATCCCAAACAATACGTGCGGCAGATTTACAACAATCTCTCCATCGTGATGGGCGAGCGACGCTTCAATACCCTCATCAACTCATGCAGTTTGTGCGGTTTGTGCGGCGTCATCTGCCCCGAAGGGCTGGACATGGCGACCGTCTGCCATGAGGCGCGCCAGACGATGGTGCAACAAAAGCGCATGCCGCCTTCGGCGCATGATTTTGCCCTGCGCGACATGGCCTTCAGTAACGGGCCGCTGGCTGCACTGACGCGCCATGCGCCCGGCAGTGACCGTTCCGACTACGTCTTTTTCCCCGGCTGCCAGCTCAGCGCCTCCGCGCCGGAGCACGTCGAGAAGGTGTACGCTCATCTGCGCGACAGGCTGCCCAACGTGGGCTTGATGCTGCGCTGCTGCGGCGCTCCCGCCGACTGGGCCGGGCGCACCGACCTCTTGACGGCAGTGCTGGCCGACTTCCGCACCGACTATGAGCGCCTGGGGCGTCCTCGAGTGATTCTGGCGTGCTCGACGTGTTATCAGATGTTCAAGCGACACTTGTCGGACGTAGAAATCGTCTCGTTGTGGGGCTTGCTGGACGAGATCGGCCTGCCGGAAACCGCGCGCCAACTCCCCGCCGGCCCCCTCGCGCTCCACGATCCCTGCACCACCCGCTACGAGTCTGCCCTTCAGGATAGCGCCCGTAATGTGCTTGCCGCGCTCGGTTGTCCCATCGCAGAACTCCCGCTCGCCCGCGACAAAACCGAGTGTTGCAGTTACGGCGGCCTGATGTGGCTGGCGAACCGCGAACTGGCGCAGACCGTCGTCCGGCGCCGCATCGCAGAACAGCCGCTCGATTACGTGACGTACTGCGCGATGTGCCGCGACTTCTTCGCCGATCAAGGTAAGCCCACCCTGCACCTGCTCGACCTGCTCTACGAGCGCGACCTGACCGCCCGTGCCGCCCGTCCCGGCCCGCGTTTCTCGCAGCGGCACGACAACCGTGCACAGCTCAAACGCCGCCTGCTCAATACACTGTGGGAGGAAACTGTGAGCGAACCCCAGTCTATGCCTTTGCACTTCTCGGAAGAAGTCGCCGCCCGCGTGGATAGCCGCCTGATTCTCGAAGACGACATCCGCCAGGTCATCGCCTACGCCGAACGCACCGGCAACTGCTTCCGCAACCCCAACACAGGCCACTATCTCGCCTGCTACAAACCCGCCAATGTCACCTACTGGGTGGAATACACGCCCGCCGACAACGGCTTCACCGTCCATAATGCCTACAGCCACCGGATGGAGGTTGTGGGGAAAGGAAGTAGGGAGTAGAGACCTTAACTACATTCCTGCCAACGACGAACTTCTCGCGCAAACCGAGAGCGTAGGCCGTCTGCTCAACGGCCTCATCGCCAGCACAGAACGCCGTCTTTAAACCCTACTCCCTACTCCCATTTTCAGGAGACTTTTATGAATGATACACCTTCTGCCGCAGCCCCGCCCCCGTGGATGTGCGCCCGGTGCGGCGCAGCGCTCACGCAGGGCAAAATCGAGATTGCCTACCTGGGCAGTGCGTTCCCGGTGGACTTGTGGCACTGTCCCACCTGTGGTCTGGTGTTGATTCCCGAAGAGCTGGCCTTGGGGCGGATGCTGGAAGTCGAAAAAATGTTGGAGGACAAGTAACCGTCGGTGGCCGAGGTCTGCCGCGTCTATGAACAGCCTGCCCTGCGGCACGTCGCCGGCGATGTGCTCCGGCCCGGTGGACTGGCCCTCACGCGCCGCGCTCTGACAATCGTGGCGCTGCCGCCCGGCGCGCGCGTGCTGGATTTAGGCTGCGGCGTCGGAACGGCAGCAGCGACCTGTCGCGCCGAGTTCGACCTGGACGCCATGGGCCTGGATGTCTCCGCCGGGATGCTTGCAGAAGCACGCAGCCATCATCCTACGTTACCATTGGCGCAGGCCACGGGTGCGCGGCTGCCCTTCGGCGCCGGCACGGTGGATGCAGTGCTGGCAGAGTGTGTCCTCTCGCTCATGCCCGACCTGAACGCAGCCCTGGTGGACATCCGCCGCGTACTGCGCGAGGATGGCATACTCATCGTCAGCGATCTCTACGCCCGCGCGCCGGACGGCGTCCCCGATTTGCGCGACCTGTCGCTCGGCAGTTGCCTGCGTGGGGCGCTTCCTCGCGCCGACTTTGAGGCGCGATTGACGGCGCACGGCTTCATGCTGATCCTGTGGGAAGATCACGCCGAGGCGCTCAAAACCTTCACCGCCCGCCTCATCTTTGAGCACGGCTCCCTGGCGAGCTTCTGGGAATGCGCCACCGGCAATCCCGCCGCTGCCGGGCCGATTCAGCAGGCCACAGCGCGCGCGCGGCCGGGCTACTTTTTGGCGGTGGCAAGAAGAGGAAGTAGGGAGTAAGGAGTATGGAGTAGGCAGGCTTCCCTTACTCCCTACTTCCTACTCCCTACTCCATCCATTCTGGAGGTCAACTATGGACGAACTAACGATGCGCATTGCCCGCTACAAACAGCAGGGCTTTTATTGCAGCCAGATTTTGGTGTTGCTGGGGTTGGAATTGCAGGGGCAGGAAGCTCCAGACCTGGTGCGCGCGATGCACGGGCTGGCCGTCGGTCTCGGCGCGGGAGAGGTGTGCGGCGCATTGACCGGCGGCGCGGCGCTGCTGGGGCTATACGCCGGCAAGGGACAGGCGGAAGAATTGGAAGACCCGCGCCTCAACGCTATGCTCCAGACACTAGTCACCTGGTTCAAGGAAACCTACGGTGAACCCTTTGGCGGCATCCGCTGTGCCGAAATCCTGGCCGGCGACCCGCAGAACAAAGTCCGCTGTGGTCAAATGGTGCGCGGCGTCTACGAAAAGGTGCAGGCGTTGCTGCTGGAGAATGGTTTCGATCTGTACCAGGCGGTAGAATGATCCCACCTTATCATAGCGCCGGTTTTATTCATGAAACCTGTGTTTATCGCGCCAGTAAAAGTTCGGTATAGGATTAAGCGGCAACTTGGGTTATAATGAAAATAGCTGATAACCAGGAGGAGCGGAAATGACCATAGTAACCACCACGTTGACCACGTACCGTGGCGTGATAGAAAAGGATGGCATTGTGCGTCTGCGCCAATCCCCCCCCTTACCCATAGGCACGGAAGTGCTCGTTGTGGCAGCACAGCCACTCCCTTCCCTCGAAGAACAGCGCCATCGCCTGGCTGCACTCTCGCCGGAGGAGTGGCGCAAGCCGTTTGATGCCGTGCGCGTTGCCTGGGACACTTCCGAACCGGCTCCTGACGAGGATGCGCTTCCCAGCGATGGGGAGTTGGTCGAGCTGGTTCACAAAGTGCAGCAAGAGGGAGCGTAATGCCATCCGCTGTGATTGACCTGACCGAGATGGTGCGTATGGCCATGCAGCGCCCCGAACACTCTCGTTTGTTTCAGGCCTGGGAGAAACAAGCCTTTATCTGGATCACCTCAGAGTCGTTGCTGGATGAGTTTATCGAGGTGACCGACCGCCCAAAGTTCCGGCGATTGATCCGTCCTTTGGTGCGGGATGCCATCGTTGAGGCGTTGCGGGCGCGCGCCTGTATCGTAGAGCCAGCGCTCGAGCTCCCCCACTGCCACGATCCCAAAGATGACAACGTTATAGCCGCCGCCATTGCCGCTCGTCCATGCTATTTGGTAACAGCCGACCGCGATCTATATGATGACGCCGACCTGGTAGCCACACTGCGCGACCTGGAGGTGTGCGTCGTCCAGGTTGGCGAGTTTCTGGATGTGCTGTAACGACCCTGCGGCCAGATGGTGCGCGGCGTCTACGAAAAGGTGTAGGCGCTGCTGCTTGAGAATGGGTTTGATCCGTATCAGGTGGTAGAATAGAACACGAAGATAGGGTTCCTTCATTCAATATCCCATGGGAAAGCACACTTAAAAATTATGGATGAAAGATATTTAGAAAAGCGAAAAGGGATTGAGCAATTCTTCATCCCGGAAAACAGAATCACTGACTCGGGTGAAAGGGTGATTTCTCCCTTAGGCCGCTATGAGTTAGAGACATATCGTTATTCCACCGGTCCAAAGTCGTGGAATTACTCACGAGGAATCGTGAAACGCCTTTCCGAAAATAAAATCATTGCCGATGTTAAGCGAAATTACGGGCACTTCTGGCATACATGGGTGGAACACGCCAACGGAAACGAATATCTTCTGTGCGGAGAGGACTATCAAGGGTACTCCGTAATCAACCTGACTGAAGAAACGTATGATGTATTCTTTCCCGAAAGTGGTTACAGGGGTTTTGGCTTTTGTTGGGTGAAAGTACACCCATCTCCCGATGGCCTCGTTTTAGCCGTTGACGGGTGCTATTGGGCATGCCCGTATGAGATCGTCTTTTTTGATTTCTCTAATCCCTCTGTTTTGCCACTCCCAGAAATTGAACGGTGTGATGGTGTCACTGACCCTGTCATTGGCTGGACTGACAATGATACATTTGCTTTTACGGTATCCTATGATGTTCGAAAGTCAGATGGAGTGAAATACCAGAACCTTTCAGCGGAAGAGCAGGATGTATTGGACAAGGACCTCTCGCAACTTGGAGATGTCACTGAAAGATTCGAATGGAAGCGCTTTGACAGATGACTTCTTCTCCCGAATCCATCCTCACCGCCACCGAAAGCGTCTGCCCCGAATGTCTGGCCCGCATCCCGGCCTATCGCGTCCGGCGCGGCGATGACGTCTACCTCACCAAAGCCTGCGAGACGCACGGCGTCTTCGAGACGATCCTCTGGCGCGGCGAACCGGCTTACGTGACGTGGGTGCGTCCTAAAATCCCCACGACGCCCGCAACGCCCTTCACCCAGGTAGAACGCGGCTGCCCCTTCGATTGCGGCCTCTGCCCCGATCATCGCCAGCAGACCTGCACCGCGCTCCTCGAAGTGACGCAGCGCTGCAACCTGCACTGCGCCTTCTGCTTTGCCTCCGCTGGCGATGACGCCGCCGACCCTGATCTGGCGGCCATCGAAGGGTGGTATCGCAGCCTGCTTCGCGCGGGCGGGCCGTGCAATGTGCAACTGTCCGGCGGCGAACCGACCCTGCGCGATGACCTGCCCGCCATCGTGGCGCTGGGCCGCGCACTGGGCTTCGACTTCATCCAGGTGAACACCAACGGCCTGCGCTTCGCCCGCGACCCCGCCTACGTCACCGCGCTCAAGGAAGCGGGGCTGGCCTCGATTTTCTTGCAGTTCGATGGGACGGACGACACCATCTACACCAAACTGCGCGGGCGCCCGCTGCTGGCGGAAAAAGAAGCTGCCATTGCCACATGCGCCGAGCACGGCCTGGGCGTCATCCTCGTGCCAACGCTCACGCCGGGCGTCAACACGCACGCCATCGGCGACATCGTGCGCTTTGCACTGGCGCACGCCCCGACCGTGCGCGGCGTCCACTTCCAGCCGGTGAGCTACTTTGGCCGTTACCCCACTGCGCCGGATGACGCCGCCCGCATCACCATTCCCGAAGTCATCCGCGCGTTGGAGGCGCAGACCGCTGGCCTGGTCAAAGCCGCGCAATTCATCCCGCCGGGCTGTGAAAACGCACTGTGCTCGTTCCACGGCAATTTCGTCATTCTGGCGGACGGCAGCCTTTTCGGCTGGACGCGCCATCAGCCCCGCGCGTGCGGTTGCCGGCCCAAGCCGGCGGAGGAAGGGGCGGCGGAAGCGCGTAGCTTCGTCGCGCGTCAATGGACGGCGCCGGAACCAGGCCTGCCCTGCTGTGAGCACAGTCAAACGGCTTCCGGCGGCCCCAGTCTGGGCGGATGGGATGAGGTGCTCGAACGCGCCAAGGCGCACACGTTTTGCATCTCCGGCATGGCGTTTCAGGACGCCTGGACGCTCGATGTGGAGCGGCTGCGTGACTGTTGCATCCACGTCGTCGCCCCCGACGGGCGGATTGTGCCATTCTGCGCCTACAACCTCACCGCGCGGGATGGGCGGACGCTTTACAGACGAAGTCAGGAGTAAGGAAGTCGGGGTAAGGAAGTAGGGAGTAAGGGTCGGCGCCGCCACTCCGACTATCCGACTACGCGACTAATGACTACCAAACTATCAGACTTGACGCCGCTGGAACCCTGGATTGCACGCAAGATCGGGGTGAGCCGCCTTACCCGCGAGGCGCTGGCCGATTATCAACTGGCGCGACTGCAAGAGACGCTGGCCTGGGTTAGGGAGCGCAGCCGCTTCTACCGCGAGCATCTGGCGGCTGCGCCGTCGCATCTGGAGACGCTGGATGATTGGGCCATGTGGCCCTTCACCACCGCCACCGACATCCAGGACGACGCACTGCGCTTTGTCTGTGTCTCGCAGAGCGACATCGCGCGCGTGGTCACGCTCGACACGTCCGGCACGACCGGCGCGCCCAAGCGGCTGTACTTCACCGCCGCCGACCAGGAATTGACGGTAGATTTTTTCCAGGCGGGGATGTCCACCTTCACCGTGCCCGGCGACCGGGTGTTGATTCTGTTGCCCTGCGCGCGGCCCGGCAGCGTGGGCGATCTGCTGGCGCAGGCGGTGGTGCGAATAGGCGCGGAAGGCATCCGGCATGGCCCGGTGCAGGATGTGCGCGCCACGCTGAATCTGCTGGCGCGCGAGCGCGTCACCGGGCTGGTAGGGACGCCGGTGCAGGTGCTGGCATTGGCTCGTTTTCCAGAACAACCGCAGTACCTTATGCTGCGGTTCGCGCTCCTCACCACCGACCACGTCTCACAAGCTCTTGCCGCTGCCGTTGAAGCCGCATGGGGCTGCACGGTGTATAATCACTACGGCATGACCGAAATGGGACTGGGCGGCGGCGTCGATTGCGTGGCCCGGCGCGGATATCACCTGCGCGAGGCCGATTTGTACTTTGAGATTGTGGACCCAAACACCGGGCAGCCTCTTCCCGACGGCGACGAGGGCGAAATCGTCTTCACAACGCTGACACGACAGGGGATGCCGCTCGTCCGCTACCGCACCGGCGACCTGGGACGCTTCGTCCCCGCCCCGTGTCCCTGCGGCACCCTGCTCAAGACGCTGACGCACATCACGCACCGGCGGGACAACGTCGTACAGTTGCCGACGGGGGATACCCTCGCGCTGGCCGGACTGGACGAAGTGTTGTTTGCTTTGGAAGGCGTGGTCGATTTTACGGCTGTGTATGAACCCGGCGTTTTGACGCTGACGCTTGCTACATATCGAAGTGGGACTATAGTGCCGGAAGCGCAGGCGGCCTTGTTAGCGTCGCCGGTCATCGCGCGAGCGGTAGGAGGCGGCGCACTGCGCCTCGAGGTGAACGTCACACCGGCCGGCGTCCCCTCCCCGGCGAAGAGAACGTTTTTAGCCGCGAATTGTGCTCCTCGGCATTAAATTTTACGAGATGCGTGTGGACCGATGACTACAAGACTGCCGCACTAAAAACATGGTTTCAAGGGGATTGCCAGATGCTTTAAGGGGATCTGACGATCCTCTCTCAACATACTTATCAGGTAACTATTCAGCCACCCTTGCCAGGTGGCAAACGGGACTTTGGGGAGGGTACATAATAGGTTACCCCTTCGGCAGGTGATGACCCTCTCATCCCCCTGCCCTCCTTCTCCCCCGCCAGTGGGGAAGAAGGGCAGGGGGATGGGCTGATAGAAACACGAATATCTTGTCATACAGAAGCACCTGGCATACCAAAGTCTACGCCAAACCTGGCATAGGGAATAAGTGGCTTCGTCAGGTTTACTAGCCTGAATAGATACCTTATCAGGACTTACGCAAGCCTGGCTCGAATCAAGTGGCGGAGGATTTGTAGAGACGCCTTCAGGCGTCTCTTAGGAGCTAAGAACGGCTGAAGCCGTCACTACAAACGGAAATTTGCGTAAGTCCTATCTAAACATACCTATCTGATCTTGAGGAGGATCAAATGAGGAGGATCAAATGATGAAGTCATTATGGAAAGTTATGGCAGTTCTGGTGTTGCTGAGTGTGCTGGCAGGTTGTACGCCGACGCCTCCTCCGCCTACGCCGGCGGCTGAGGCCGTATCAACCACTGACGAGGCGACGTTGCACGTCACCGGCGCGATTGCCGGGGAGCGGACGTTCACGATCGAAGAACTCCGGGCATTGGGAACCCGCGAGACGGCGTACACCAACAAAGACGGTGAGACGGCCACCTACACCGGCGTCCCCTTCACGGCGCTGCTGGCCGAGGTGGGCGCGTCGGCGGACGCCACAACGTTGATTTTCTCCGCCCGCGACGGCTACGAAGCCCAAGCGCCGTTGGCCGACGTCACTGCCTGCGCCGAGTGCATCGTCGCCTTCCAGGATCAGGGCGGCTTCCGCGTCGTGTTGCCGGGATTCCCCGGCAACATCCAGGTGCGCGATCTCATCACCCTTCAGGTGCTCGCTGATACCGCGGCGATTCCCCAGGCGCCCTCAACGGGCGATGAAACCATCCCCAACGACGGCCCCGTGACGGTCACGGACGCCGCCGGCCGCACGGTCAGCCTCCCCCGGTTGCCGCGCCGCATCGTGATCGTGGGGCGCGGACCGTACATGGCGCTGCACTTGCTCTACACGTTCCCTGAAGGGCGGTCGCGCCTCATCGGCGTGGAAAGCAAGAGCGCCTCGCAGAGCGATTTCATCGTTCACGTGGACCCCGACTTCGTCGATAAGGTGGTGGGTCTGGCCGTGAATCCCAATCCGGAGCAGATCGCCGCACTCGAACCCGACCTTGTGTTGATGAAAAGCGTGGTCATGGAAGAGATGGGCGACGCGCTGGCGCAAGTCAACATCCCCGTCGTGTACCTGGGATTGGAAACGCCGGAACAGTTCTTCCAGGACGTGACCAATCTCGGCCTGTTGCTGGGGAACCCCACGCGCGCCGCAGAGATCATCGCGTTCTACCAGAGTCGCCTTGACCGCATTACAGCACGGGTGGCGGAGGTGCCGGAGAGCGAGCGCCCCCGCGTGCTGCTGGTTTATTACTCCGACCGGGGCGCTGAAGTAGCCGTGCAAGTTCCGGCGCAGGCGTGGATGCAGACATTCCAGGTGCAGGCGGCCGGCGGCATTCCCGTGTGGCTCAGCGAAGCGCAAATCACCGACGGCTGGACGGTGGTGAATGTGGAGCAGATCGCGGCCTGGAATCCCGACAAGATTTTCGTGGTGATGTCCTACGACCACGACACGCAGGCAGTGATTGATGGCCTCAAAGCAGATGTGTACTGGAAAGCACTGACGGCGGTACAAAACGGGGAATTGTATGCTTACCCGATGGACCATTTCGAATGGGACACCCCCGAACCGCGTTGGATTCTCGGCGTCACGTGGCTGGCGACGCGCATCTACCCCGATCTTTTTGCCGACGTAGACCTGCAAGCGGAAATCTACGCTTTCTTCGGCAAACTCTATGGGCTGGATCACGCTGCCGTGGATACCGCGATTATGCCGAAGGTCTTCCTGAATGTCCGTTGAGACGGAGGAGGCGGCGGGGCGCGCCGGGCGTTTCCGGCGGCGATTGTGGGGGCTGGGGGGCGCGCTGCTTCTGGGTGTGGCGTTCTCGCTGCTTTTGGGACGCTACCCCGCCCCTTACTTTACCCCGCCCGGCGTGCTGCGTGAGAACGAGTTGGCCCGCACGGTGGTGCTGAATTTGCGGCTGCCGCGCATCCTGACGGCTGTGCTTCTCGGCGCAACGCTGGCGGCGGCGGGAACCACCTTTCAACTCATCTTCCGCAACCCTCTGGTGGACGCCGGCTTCCTGGGCGTCTCGCAGGGAGCGGCTTTTGGCGCCTCTCTGGGCATCGTCTTCCTGGGCGGGTCTGCCGCCGTGGTACAGGGCAGCGCCGCGCTGTTCGCCTTTTTGGGACTGGCGGCCAGTTATCTGATGGCGCGACGGCTGCGGCTGGGGGATTGGGTGTTGCGGCTGGTGATGGCGGGGATCGGCATCTCCGCCTTTTACTCCGCCGGAACCGGCATCATCAAATACCTGGCCGATCCTCTCAAACAACTACCCGACATCACCTTCTGGCTGCTCGGCGGCTTGTGGGCTATCACCTGGGAGGACGTGCTCCACATCCTGCCGGTGGTCATCCCGGCGCTCGTCGTGATCTTCCTGATGCGCTGGCGGCTGAACCTGCTCTCACTGCGCGATGCGACGGCTTTTGCCCTGGGCGCACTGCCAGGCCGCGAACGCATGGTGATGCTCGTGGCGGCGACGGCGGCGACGGCGGCAGTCGTCTCCAAAGCCGGACAGATCGGCTGGGTAGGGCTGATTGTACCGCACATCGCCCGCCGCGTCCTCGGCGCCGATGCGCAATCGGCTGTTCCCGGCGGGATGTTGCTCGGTGGCCTTTTCGTGCTACTCTGTGACGACCTGGCCCGCACGGTGCTCACCGGTGAAATCCCCTTGGGGATTTTGACCTCGCTCATCGGCGCAGTTGCCTTTTTCGGCCTGCTGCTGCGCCATGAATTGGAGTTGAAGCGTTGAACGCTGCGGTTTCGCTCCACGGCCTGGCGTTCCGCTACACGCCGACGGCGCCCGACGTGGTGCAGGACATCACCCTCGACCTGCCCGCCGGCGCGGTGACGGCCATCCTGGGGCCGAACGGCTCCGGCAAGACCACGTTGTTGCACCTGATCTTGGGATTGCTCACGCCGCAGTGCGGGCAAATCCTGCTGGCGGGCGCGCTTCACGCGGATTACGCCCACCGGGAGGTAAGCCACATGCTGGGACTGGTGCCCCAGGAAGAGCCGGCGGCCTTCAACCTGAACGTGTTGGAGACAGTGCTGCTGGGGCGCGCACCGTACCTGACGTTGTTGCAGCGTCCTGGCGAGCGCGATTACGAAACGGCGTTTCGCGCGCTGGAGACGGTGGGCATCGCCGCCCTGTGGGATCGTCCCGTCCCGGCCTTGAGCGGCGGCGAGCGCCAGTTGGTCATCCTGGCGCGTGCATTGACGCAAGAGCCGGACATCCTGCTGCTGGACGAGCCGACATCGCATCTGGACGTGGGCAATGCCCGGCGCATCCTGCGTCTCATGCGCGACTTGCGCGCGCAAGGCCAGACGGTGATCTTCACCACCCACGATCCCAACGCTGCGGCGGCTACAGCGGATTATGTGGTTCTGATGCGGCAGGGGCGCGTGTTACACGCCGGCCATGCCGCCGAAGCGATGACCGCTGCGCACCTCTCGGCTACCTATGACGTACCCATCGACGTGCTACAGGATCGGCATGGGCGTCTGCTGGTCGTCGCATACTGAGGAATTCACCATTGAGCGGTGGTTCACCAGCGGCTGGATGAAAATACTAACCGAATCCCGGCTAATTTTTCAGGTTCTCTGGGAGTTTGGGCGGTGGTGGAAACACGGCTTTAGTTTTTGCCACGGATGGCACGGACTTTCACTGATTTTTTATACTTTTCGTGTTAATTTGTACTCGTTCAGGATGATATTGAACACATCACTATTCAGCCACCCTTGCCAGGCGGCGAAGGGGACTTGGGGGAGGGTGCCTCATGGGTTGACACTTCGGCCATCGGCGCTGACCCTCTCATCTCCCCACAATCCCCTTTCCCTGCCGGGTTTTTACGAGCCTGAATAGATACGATTAACGGTTCATTTCCAATGGAGGTTGACAGTGCAACCTATACCTGACTGGTTATCTCTGTGGCGCGAGTTGGTAGAAGCGCACGCGCGGGGGCGCGCCCAAGCCAAAGTCGACGAGCATCCCGACGTCTGGCGGGACAGAGCGCACACCTATCACGAGACGGTGCAGCGCCGTTGGGCCAAGCCGGATTCCAGCCGCGCGTTCATCGCCGCCGACCTGGAACGGCATCCCGGCGAGACCGTGCTGGACATCGGCGCGGGAACGGGGGCCTGGACGGCCTTCCTGGCGCGGGTCGCCCGGCATGTGACGGCGCTAGACCTTTCGCCCGCGATGCTGAACGTACTGCGCGAGAATGTCGCGGCGGAGGGACTGACCAACGTGAGCATTATCGCCGGCGGCTGGCCTGAAGTGGATGTCGTCCCGCACGACGTGGTGCTGTGCTCCCACGCGCTCTACGGCGTCGCCGACTTTGCAGCGGCGGTGCACAAGATGACGGCAGTGGCGCAGCGGCGCTGTTACCTGCTACTGCGCGTCGTCACTCCCGACGGTGTGATGGCGCAAGCCGCACAGCACATCTGGGGGCAGCCCTACGACAGTCCCAATTTCCAGGTCGGTTACAACGCGCTGTTGCAACTGGGCATCTTCGCCAACGTGCTCCTGGAAGACACGGGCCTGTGGAAGCCGTGGGTCAACGCCAGCCTGGATGAGGCGCTCGCCGATGTGAAACGCCGCTTCGATCTGGTCAACGACCCGACACACGACGTCTTTCTCCGTGATCTGCTTGCCCAGCATTTGACCGAGGTGAATGGACAATGGGTCTGGCCGAGCGGCACACGCTCGGCGTTGGTCTATTGGGACGTGGAGAAAGCACACCACGAGCCATAAGAGCTATGGGTTGACTGGCCTGAATAGTTACCGAAACTTTTAGGTCCTCTGCACTGCTAGGCCAACGCCGTTCCCAATTGGGCGATGAGGTAGCGTGTGATGTGGCTGACAGGCGTGTTCGCCGGCCATTCCCTGGTCGGCGTCGAGTCCGGCAGGATGAAAAGTTGCCACGTTTCCTCGCGCTTTATCAGGTGCGCCGCAAATAGATGGCGATCCCGCCAGCCTCCTGGCGCGCCGCTCCACGCCTGTGGATCACGGCATGGGTGCTGCGCGGCGCCTTCAATGGCCTGCTCCAAAATGACCGCCGTAGGCAGCCCCTTCTCCAGACTCACCTCTTGCACCGGTTCACATTCCACCCACCCCTGCTCCGGCAGGTAGCAGACCGGCACCACGGCAAAACCCCGCCCACTGGCATAGATGTGAACCCGCCGCTCGTCCATCGCCGCACTCACCCCAGTTTCTCACCGATGGATTTGGCCTGCGTGAAGAGCAGCATATAATCCGGGCCGCCGGTCTTAGAATCCGTGCCGCTCATGTTGAAACCGCCAAAGGGATGAATGCCCACCAGCGCGGCGGTGCATTTGCGGTTGATGTAGAGGTTGCCGACGTGGAATTCGCGCCTGGCGAAGGCGATGCGTTCGGCGTCGGTGCTGTAGTACGCGCCGGTCAGTCCGAATTCGGTGCCGTTGGCGATGGCAATGGCGTGCTTCCAATCGTCCGCTTTGATGATCGCCAGCACCGGGCCGAAGATTTCCTCCTGGGCGATGCGTGCGTCCGGCGCCACGTCGGCAAAGATGGTCGGCTCGATGAAGTAGCCGTCGCGTTCCAGCGCCCGTCCGCCGTAGATCAGCCGTCCCTCGCCCTTGCCGATTTCGATGTAGTTCAGCACGGTGCGGTACTGGTTCTTGGAGACGACCGGGCCGGTGTAGTTCTCGCGCTTGTCGGGATCGCCGATAATCAGCATTTGACGCGCCTGCGCCAGAATCTTTTCGATCAGCGCATCGTACACGTCCGCCACGATGATGGCCCGCGACCCGGCGGAGCACTTCTGCCCCTGGAAGCCAAAAGCGGAGACGATGATGCCGTTGGCCGCCGCATCGAGGTCGGCGGTTTCATCCACCACCACCGCGTCCTTACCGCCCATTTCCAGAATCGTGCGCTTGATCCAGATCTGGCCCGGCTGCGGTTTGGCTGCCCGCTCGTGAATACGCAGTCCGACTTCTTTGGAGCCGGTGAAAGAGATGAAGCGCGTCTTGGGATGATCCACTAGCGTCTCTCCCGCCAGCGCGCCGGGGCCGGTGAGGAAGTTACAGACGCCGTCCGGCAATCCGGCCTCCCGCAGAAGTTGGAAATACTCCCAGGCGATTTTGGGCGCATCGCTGGCCGGTTTGAAGACGATGGTGTTCCCGGCAACGATGGCGGAGCTGCTTATCCCCACGGCGATCGCCGCCGGAAAGTTCCACGGCGGGATGACCGCGCCCACGCCCAGGGGGATGTAGTGCAGCGTGTCGCGCTCGCCGGGCGCCTGGTAAACCTCGACCAGTTCCAGCTTGAGCATCTGCCGGCTGTAGTATTCCAGGAAGTCAATGGCTTCTGCCGTATCCGCGTCGGCCTCGACCCAGTTTTTGCCCTCTTCGTAGACCATCCACGCGCTGAGTTCGTGCTTGTGCGCGCGCATCAGCGCCGCCGTCTTGAGGATGATCGCCACGCGTTCGATAGTCGGGGTGCGGCTCCACGTCTCGAAGGCGACCGCCGCTGCTTCGATGGCCTGCTCGGCCAGCTCCTTGCCTGCCTTGGAGAACACGCCGACGACCTGGTCGGGATGGGCGGGGTTGATGGAATCGAAGGTGGCTTCCGGCCAGATCTCCTTGCCGCCGATGACGAGCGGGTGCTTTTTTCCGAATTGTTTCCGTACCTTCGCCAGCGCTGCCTCAAATGCTGCTGCGTTGTCCGGTTGCGAGAAATCGGTGAGCGGTTCGTTTTTGAAATCGCCAATCTGCGCCAACATGGCTTGAACGGTTTGCTTATCTTGCATTTGTAGCCTCCTTGAAAATGATGAAAGGGAGTAAGGAGTAAGGAGTAAGGGGGGATGGTTTAGCCCATACTCCCTACTTCCTACTCCATACTCCTAAAAAGTTAATCCACATCGAAGCGGATGCCCTGCGCCAGCGGCAGGTCTTTGCCCCAGTTGATCGTGTTCGTCTGCCGCCGCATGTAGGATTTCCAGGCGTCCGAGCCGGATTCGCGCCCGCCGCCGGTTTCCTTTTCGCCGCCAAATGCACCGCCGATTTCCGCGCCGCTGGTGCCGATGTTGACGTTGGCAATGCCGCAGTCGGAGCCGGCATGGGAGAGGAACTGCTCGCTGTAGTGCAGGGAACGGGTGAAGATGGCCGAGGATAGTCCCTGCCGCACGCCGTTGTGCAACGCGATGGCCTCGTCGAAGTCGCTGTAGGCGACGACGTAGAGGATGGGCGCGAAGGTCTCTTCCTGCATGATGGGCAGGTCGGGCGGCGCTTCGACAATCGCCGGTTGGACGTAATAGCCGCCGTCGCCGCCCGCCGGGTAGACGCGCTCGCCGCCGTAGAGCACGCGCCCGCCGCCTTGCTGCGCCGCCGCCAGCGCCGCCTGCATCTCTTCGCCGGCCTGTGCATCCACCAGCGGCCCCAACAGCACCTTCTCGTCCAGTGGATTGCCGATGGGCAGTTGTCGGTAGACACGGATGAGGCGCTCCAGGAACGCATCCTTGACCGACGTGTGGATGATCAGCCGCCGCGTGGTGGTACAGCGCTGCCCGGCCGTCCCCACCGCGCCGAACACAACCGCACGCAAGGCCAGTTCCAGGTCGGCGTCTGCGGTGATGATGACGGCGTTGTTACCGCCGAGTTCCAGCAGCGAGCGGCCCAGCCGCTTCCCCACCACCTCGCTGACACGCCGCCCCATGCGCGTACTGCCCGTCATGCTCACCAGGGGGATACGCTCGTCGTGCAGAATCCTTTCGCCGATGTCGTGCCCCGCCCCGACGACCAGATTGAAGACGCCTGGGATGGCGTACTTCGCCACCACCGGCGCGATGATGTTCTGCACGGCGATGGCGGTCAGCGGCGTCTTGGACGAGGGTTTCCACAGCATCACATCGCCGCACGTCGCTCCCAGGAAGGTATTCCATGACCAGACGGAGACCGGAAAGTTGAAGGCGGTGATCACACTGACGATGCCCAGCGGATGCCACTGCTCGTACATCCGGTGTTGGGGGCGCTCGCTCTGCATCGTCAGGCCGTAGAGCTGGCGGGAAAGGCCGACGGAGAAATCGGCCATATCGATCATCTCCTGCACCTCGCCGCAGCCCTCGGCGACAATCTTGCCCATTTCCAGCGTCACCAGCTTGCCCAACGGCTCTTTGTAAGCGCGCAACGCATCGCCGATCTCACGGACGACCAGGCCACGCTTCGGCGCGGGCAGCATCCGCCAGCGCTTGAAGGCCGCCTGCGCCTGGGTGACGATGGCTTCGTAGTCGTCGGCATTGGCCTGGATGACGGTGGCGATGGGTTTCCCGTCGATGGGCGAATAGGACACCAGGGGTTCGCCCCCGGTCTTGAGCCAACCATCCGGCCCGCCGGTCGTGGCACCGGCATTGACGTCATGAATCCCTAGTATGGTGAGAAAATCATACATCTGTACCCTCCTTATCATTTAGGTGTATCTCATTTCAGTTGTAGGCCTTGTGCCCGTTTCAAGCGTCAAAAACACGCCCACAAGGGGCTAGTACTGCGCGACACAAATAGTTCCCCGGTTGTATCTATTCAGGCCAGTAAACCTGACGAAGTAACTTATCCCCTATACCAGGTTTGGCGCGGATTTCAGTATGCCATGCGCTCCTGGATGATGAGATAGGTGTGTTTCTATAAGCCCATCCCCCCACCCAAAATCCCCCTTCCCCGGGGAAGGGGGATTTTGGGTGGGGGGTGTGGCGGGCAGCTTCGCTGCCCGCCACACCCCCTCTTTTTTGCCCCCTTCTCCCCCGCTGGCGGGGGAGAAGGGGGTTGGGGGATGAGAGGGTCAGCGCCTATAGCCGCAGTGTCAACCCCTGATGCACCATTTCTAAAGTCCCGTTCGCCATCTGGCAAGGGTGGCTGAATAGTTACCTCATTTGAAACATGCCCCCTTTGTGGGTGGACGATCCACAAGCTATCATAGCATGAGGGGGGTCTGGGGAAAAGTGAATAAAGACACCTTTACTTCAGTCTCCTGTGAAATAGCAAAGCCCCACTGCGTAGAGTGGGGCTTTGGCTTATCTACCCTCTAGACTTTGGTCGGATTACTTGACCTGGATTTCGATGAGGCCCTTGACATTGGTATTCTTGGCGAGGCCGGGCATCCGCGAGGTGAAGCCACCTTCCGCGCGGAACGACACGATGCAGTTTGCGCAAGCCTGCACGTCGGCCAGCGGAATCTCGACGGTATAGCCATCGTCGGCCACCAACACGAGGGTGGTAGCGTCGCTCTGGGGCGCGGCCAACGTCAACAAGATGGTGAAGGGTACGCCGGTGTAGGTTTCTTTCTCCCCCTGGCTGTTTTCCATCTCCACATCCATTGTCTGCATGGCCTTGAGTTCTTCCTCTGTCCAGCCCATTTCCTGGGCAACCTTGCCGGTGATCCGCAGTGCGGCGTTGCCGGCAGCAGCAGCCTGTGCATCGCGCCAGGGCTGGGAGTCGGGGACGAAGAGCGGCATGCCAAATTTGTCCATGCCGAAGGTCCCAATCTTTTCCTGCACCGGCACAGAAATGATCCAGTCAATGAACTGGTTCGCCAGCTCGCCTTTGATGTTCGGATTCTTCGCCGGGTTGACCGCCAGGACGCCGTAGGGATTGAACAACAGCGGGTCGCCCTCTACCATGATTTCCAGTTTCAACCCTTCCAGCGTCATCGCCAGGTAGGTCGCCCGGTCGCTGAGGGTGTACGCCTGCTGCTCGTCCGCCATGGTGAGCACGGCGCCCATGCCCTGGCCGGCAGAAACGTACCAGTCGCCGGATGGCTCGATGCCGGCCTCTTTCCACAAGGCTTTCTCCTTGACGTGCGTGCCGGAATCGTCGCCGCGCGAGATAAACGTGGCCTGCGCCGTCGCCAGCGTCTCCAGCGCACGCGTCGCCTTCCGCATCCCTTTGATGCCTGCCGGGTCATCGGCCGGGCCGACGATGATGAAATCATTGTACATCACGTCTTCGCGGCGTGTGCCGTGCCCTTCGGCCATGAAAGCGTCTTCCTGGCTACGGGCGTGAACCAGCAGGACGTCGGCGTCGCCGTCCTTGCCAAGCTGGATGGCCTGGCCGGTTCCCAGCGAGACGACTTCCACTTTGGCGTTATACGCCTTCTCGAAGTCGGGCAAGATGTAATCCAACAGCCCGGAGTCATACGTGCTGGTCGTGGTCGCCAGAATCAGCTTCTGCGGCTCCGGCGTCGAGGTCGGGGCGGCAGTCGGTTCTGCTGTGGGCGTCGCCGTCGGCGACGTACAGGCCACCAGCACCATGGCCAAAACGGCCCATCCTAAAACAACTTTGCATGCGAACGATTTTGTCAACATAGCTCCTCCTGAAATGTAATATGGAATTCAATACACCATCTCACCCTTGACAAACGCAGACGTGCGCGGGTCGCAGGGTGATTCAAAGAACGTTGGCGTGTCGGCGATTTCGACGATGTTCCCCCCCAGCAGGAGCGCCACGCGGTGCGCCAGGCGGTGCGCCTGGAAGACGTTGTGCGTCACCAGCACCACCGTGCACTCCTGCTCGTGGTTCAGCTCGGCGACGACGGTTTCGATCAGCCCGACGTTGTAAGGATCGAGGTTGGCCGTCGGCTCATCGAGCAGCAGGACGGTGGGGTGCAGCACAATCGCGCGCGCCAGCGCCACCCGCTGCGCTTCGCCCCCGGAAAGCGTGCGCGCTGAGGCGTGGGCCAGCGCCGTCAGACCCAGTCGGTCGAGCACCTTTTCAATGGCAGCCCGGCTATCGCGCTCGCCGCGCAGCCGCAGACCGTATTCGACGTTGCGGCGGACGGTGGTAGAGAGCAGGGCCGAGCGCTGGAACACTGTCGTCACTTCACGGCGCAACTCCAGCGGGACGGCCCCCGGCTGAAGAGCATGGCCGCGATATTTCAAGATGCCGCCGTCGGGGGGTTCCAGAAAGTTGAGCAACCGCAAGAGGGTAGACTTCCCCGCTCCGCTGGGGCCGACAATCCCCAGAATCTCACCACGCCGGATGTCCAACGCCTCCACGGCAAGCACCGTGCGCCCCTCGTAGGACTTGCTCACCTGGTGTAGTTCGAACAATGGCGTGTCACTCATTGGCCCTTCCTCTGGAACTGCGCCACGGTCAGATTTGTCAGGAATGCCAGTCCCAGCAACACCAGCGCCAGGCCGATGGCGAAATCGAAGTTTCCCCGACGGGTCTCCAGCATAATCGCCGTCGTCAGGACGCGCGTCGCGTGCTCGATGTTGCCGCCGACCATCATCACCGCGCCGACTTCCGAGATGATGCTGCCCAGCCCGCCTACCAGCGCCACGATCACGCCCTGGCGCGCTTCTTGCAGCACCGTCCAGGTGGCCTGGCGGCGCGTGGCGCCTAGGGCGCGGAGTTGCAGCCGCAGGTTCGGATCCACGTCGGAGACGGCGGCCATCGTATAGCCGATGACCAGCGGTATAGCGATGATCACCTGCGCCAGGACCATCGCGGAGACAGTGAAGAGTTGCGGAATCCAGGGCCAGTTCAGCGGCCCCAGGATGCCGTTGCGGGAGAGCAATAGATAGACTGCCAGCCCGATCACGACCGGGGGAAAGCCCATGCCAGTGTAGACCAATGCCTGGACAACGCGCCGCCCCGGAAAATGCGTCAGGCCGAGGAGCGCGCCCAAGGGGATGCCCAACAGGGCGCTGATCAGCAGCGCCGCCCCGCTGACCCGCGCCGAAAGGCCGATGATTTCCCACAGATAGGCATCCCCGGAGAACAACATCCGCAGACCCTCAATCAATCCGGCCCACACAACTTCCATACGCGCTTTTTTGACTCCTTTCAAAATAGCCACCGAGTACCCAGAGATCACAGAGAAAAAACTTCGAGGACTTGGCGTTCTCTGTAGCCTCAATGGCGGTTCTCCTCTCCAGATAGCCACCGAGTACCCAGAGATCACAAGGAGAAAAAAACTCTGAGGACGCTGGGTTCTCTGTAGCCTGAATTTTGGCTCTCGTTGGTGTGGAGTCCCGCATGGAGATTCCTTTAGAATATCGTGAATCTCTAAAAAATTAGCAGGGATTCGCGTGATTTGCGGTTGAGATTTTCATTCAACCGCCGATTGATGTTGACCTCTGGACAAAAAAACGGCATCCCCGAAAGGACGCCGTTGCACCCTCGATAGCCCGCACAGGAATATCGAGCACAGCGCATTTCCTTTCCAAGCACGGGAGGCGCAGTCGTTTCCCCCTGCACCCTAACGGTCTCAAGACCATAGACCTATGGCCCGTAGGTGATGAGACTCGGAAACGCTATGTTAAAAGGTTGTACTTTTCCTGTATCTATTCAGGCTAGTAAACCTGACGAAGCCAACTTATTCCCTATACCAGGTTTGGCGTAGACTTTGGTAGGCCAGGTGCTTCTGTATGACATTTCTATAAGCCCATCCCCCCTGCCCCCCTTCCCCTCAGGAAGGGGGATTTTGGGAGGGGGTTGGGGGATGAGAGGGTCAGCACCTGCCGAAGGGGTAACCTATTATGTGCCCTCCCCAAAGTCCCGTTCGCCACCTGGCAAAGGTGGCTGAATAGTTACAATTCTTTGTGCCCTTCGTGGTGAAAAGTTTTCATTCCACCGCTGGTGAACGCCAGTTAATGTGGAATTCCCCTATAGATAATCGCTGAAGATAATTGCTGATCGTTAATAATCATCTGAATGGCGTCGGCTTGCCTCTCAATACTCTCTGTGAGCCGGAACTGGACCAGCGCCCGGCGTAGGTTGTGCTCCGCATCTTGCGTCCTGAAATACACGTTGCCTTCCAGGTAGTCGGTGAAAAACCGCAGTCCTAACTCGAACGCAATCAGGTGGACGGCAGCATAGAGATACTCGTAGTCATGGCGGTTCAAGAATGGCTGCGCCTGAGAAAGATACCCCTCCAAAATCGTCTGGCATAAGTCGGTTTCAAATCTTACCTCGTCAAGAGCGCAGGTCTCCTCACCCAGAGGATTGCAACACGAGCGCAGACAGTCCCCAATATCGTAATGCACCAGCCCCGGTTTCACCGTGTCCAAATCCACCATGCTGACGGCCTGCCCGGTGATGTCGTCAATCATGATATTGTTCACCTTAGGATCGCCGTGAATCGGACGGATCGTTAATTCACGGCGCGCGACGGCATCTTCCAGGACAGAGGCCCATCCCCGGCGTTGCGCCACGAAATTCAGGGCATAACGCACCTCCGGCGACGATTTGTAGCCGTCTCTGGCAAGAACTTCATCATAATGGGCTAAATACCGCGGGGTGATATGAAATCCTTCCAGGGTATCGTACAGCTTTTCTACGGGAAGAGCACTGAGAAGACGATGAAATCTGCCAAGCGCGTAGCCGACTTCGGCGGCATGGCGGTAACTCTGGATCGTGTCATAGGTTTGTGCGCCTTCAACAAAGGTCGTGGCACGCCAAAAACCTTGTTCCGCATCCACGAAATAATCTGCGCCCCCTTTGGAAGCAATAATGTCCGGCGTTTCCCAGCGACGTTCTGGCAGCTCAGCAGACTGTTCCATCTCGCGGCGCAGATAATCCATAAAAGCGCGCATATTGAGGATGATCAACTCGGGGCGATGGAAGACTTGTTGATTGACCCGTTGGAGAATAGCTTTTCCATAAGGACCGGAGTCTAAGGTGACGAGGAAAGTATCATTCACGTTGCCCGAACCGTAACGTTGAACGTCGAGCACTTCACCACCAAAATCAAACTCTTCGGCAACCGCCACCAGCGCAGGCAAAATTATCCTCCCTCACCACAACAAAAGGGGAAGGTGTACCCACACCTTCCCCTCCACACCCAAATTCTACTGGCCGTAGCCGGTCTTGATGGAGCCGTCCTTGAGGCCCTTGTCGATAGCTTCCAGATTCTTCTTGACATCATCAGGAATCTTGCTGTCGAAGTCATGGAACGGCGCCAACCCGGCAGCGCCATAATAGTTGCCGCCCGGGAATTTGCCTTCCTTCGCCAGTTTAGCCAGCTCGACGATACTCGGCGTGATCATCTTCATCGCGCTGGACACCAGGCAGGCATGGGCGCCGGGCACGGTTTCCCACTGATCGGTGTCCACGCCGATGCAGTAAAGCCCCGGATGCGTCGCGGTTTCTTCCAAAGCGCCATTGCCCGTCATCCCACCCGCGCCGAAGATCACATCGGCGCCCTGGTCAATCGCCTGTGCCGCGGTCGCCGCGCCCCACTCGGGGTCGGTGAACGCCTGGCTGATTTCTCCGGGGTGGTAGGTAGAAATGACCTTGATATCAGGACGAACCGACTTCGCGCCGGCTATGTACCCTTCATTGAAGGCCACCACCGGCGGAACAAGGTCAGTACCCAACACCGCAGCAATGGTACCGCTCTTGGTCAGGTAGGCGGCCAAAACGCCGGCCAGATAACCGGCCTGATCCTCATGGAAGACCAGACCGGCCAGGTTCGGCAACGTCTCACTCTGAGATTGGTCTACACCAATGAAATTGATCTTCGGGTATGCCTTCGCCATCTTGATGGTGGCATCGCCCAGAGCAAAACCGACGGTAACGATCAGGTTGTAGTCTTCATCCGCAAACTGCTTGATGTTGTTTTCGTAGTCCTTGGCGTCGGTCGTCTCGATGTACTTCACTTCGGCATTGAGTTCCTTACCGGCTTGTTGCACGCCTTCCCATGCCGACTGGTTGAAGCTGCGGTCATTGATCCGTCCAACGTCGGTGACCAGGCCGATCTTGTAGGTAGCGCCACCGCCACCGCCACCGCAGGCACTCAGCAGCATACCGGCGATCAAAAGCACAGACAGTAGAGCCAAAACGGTTTTACGCATTAGTAATCCTCCTGTTTTTAGCAAAAGTTAGTAAGTAAACACACAGCCAAACTAAGTCCTCTCGCATTTTTGTGTAAGGTCGGGGGCATCACCTCCTTTTTTGATGTCACATCATCAGCTTTCCACCTCTTGCACTTCGGGCGCCGGCACAAGGGCGGGGAAGGGCGCAGGAGCTTCTGCCGCAAACTTCAGCCCTTCGTCACCCACATCGACCCGGATATGCGTACCGGCGCCGAAATTACCGCGCAAGATTTGCACACTCAGTGGACTTTCGACATAACGCTGGATCACCCGCCGCAGTGGACGCGCTCCAAACTGGGGATCGAAACCCTGCTCGGCCAGCCACTGCTTGGCCTCCGGCGTCAACGTGACGTGCAGATCGTACTCGGCAAGCCGCGACTGCACTTCCTGCATTTGCAGGTCGACAATGCGCGTCACGTCCTCCAGTGTCAGATTCGCAAAAATGATGATTTCATCCACCCGGTTGATGAACTCCGGGCGGAACGTTTCCTTAAGAGCGGCAAGCGTCCGCCGGCGGGCTTCTTCATCTTGCTGGTCGTCGCCACGGGCAAAACCCAAGGCGCCGCCGCGCTTCCCATACGTTGTGCCGATATTCGAGGTCATGATGACGACGGTGTTGCGGAAATCGACGACCCGCCCCTGTCCATCGGTCAACCGGCCTTCGTCGAGAATTTGCAATAACGCGTTCCACACGTCAGGGTGCGCTTTCTCCACTTCGTCGAAAAGCACGACCTGATAGGGGCGCCGCCGCACCGCTTCGGTCAACTGTCCGCCCTGATCGTAACCTACGTAACCCGGCGGCGCACCGAAAAGCCGTGAGACCGTGTGCGCCTCGCGGTATTCGCTCATATCGATGCGCAACAGGGCATCTTCGTCGTCAAAGAGGAAGGCCGCCAGGGCCTTGGCCGTTTCGGTTTTCCCGACGCCGGAAGCACCCAGAAACAGGAAGCTGCCGATGGGACGACGCGGGTCCTTCAGTCCGGCGCGCGCCCGCCGAATAGCGTCGGCGATGGCGCCGATAGCTTCGTCCTGTCCGATGATGCGCTGCCGGACGGCTTCTTCCATCCGCAGTAGCTTATCGGCTTCTTTCTCCAGGACCTGGTAGACCGGGATGCCGGTCCACGCCGAGACAACGGCGGCGATATCCTGCGCTTCAACCAGTTCGTCGAGCTGGTGACGGCTCAACCATTCCTCGCGTTTCGCCGTGAAATCCTGCTCCTGACGCAGACGCTGGGTTTTCACCTCGGCAGCGCGCTCGTAGTCACGCATGTTGCCCGCCGCTTCTTCTTCGACGCGCAAGCGGTTGATCTCGGCTTCCATCTGTTTGAGGTCCGGCGGCAGGGTGAAGAGCGCCACGCGCAAGCGCGCCGCAGCTTCGTCCATAATGTCGATGGCCTTGTCGGGGAGATGTCGGTCGGTGACGTAACGGTGCGCCAGCCGCGCTGCCGCAATCACCGCCTCGTCGGAGATGCGCACTTTGTGATGGGCCTCGTAGCGGTCGCGTAAGCCGAACAACATCGCAATCGTGTCTTCCACCGAAGGCTCATCCACGAAGACCGGCGCAAAACGGCGCTCCAAAGCGCCGTCTTTTTCGATGTACTGCCGGTATTCGTCCAATGTCGTCGCCCCGATGCACTGTAATTCACCACGGGCCAGAGCCGGCTTGATCATGTTCGAGGCATCCAAAGCGCCCTGTGCGTTCCCGGCGCCGACGACGGTATGCAATTCGTCGATGAAGAGCACAATCTCTCCCTCGCCCCGCTGCACTTCTTCGAGGATGGCCTTCAGTCGTTCTTCGAACTCACCGCGGAAGCGCGTCCCGGCGACCAACGCGCCCAGGTCCAACATCAGCAGGCGTTTGCCTTTGAGGATTTCGGGCACGTCGTCGCTGACGATCTTTTGCGCCAGGCCTTCGACGATGGCCGTTTTGCCGACGCCCGCTTCGCCAATGAGGACGGGGTTATTTTTGGTGCGCCGCACGAGAATCTGAATGACCCGCTGAATTTCTTCGTCGCGCCCGATCACCGGATCGAGTTTGCGCTCGCGCGCCATCTGCGTGAGATCCCGGCTAAACCGCGCCAACACGCGGTATTGCTCTTCGGCCTGGGGACTGGTCAACCGCTGGCCTCCGCGCATCTTCTGCACGACTTCCATCGTGCGCTCGTGGGTGATGTTGTTTTCCGCCAGCAGGCGGGCGACTGCCGTATTGCGTTCCAACGTGATCGCCAGGAACAAGTGCTCGGTGGAGATGTACTCATCTTTGAGCGTCGTCACCTCTTCCTGACTGAGATCCAGAACCCGCTTGACGCGCGGGGTGATAAAAACTTGCTGTCCCCCGCCAGCGCCGTAAATGCCGGGGCGGGAAGTCTGGCGCAAAATCACATCCAGGGCTTCGGATAGCTGTCCTGGATTGGCGCCCATTTCCACCAACAGCGCCGGGACGGTACCTTGTTGTTGTTGAATCAAGGCCATGAGCAGGTGTTCCACATCCACCTGACTGTGACCATAGCGTGTCATCAATTCGACGGCCCGCTGGGCTGCCTCTTGGGCACGCTCGGTAAAACGATCAAAACGCATCATGATGAATTTACCTCTATTTGTCTGTGAGTTGTTCTTCACGCATCAAGGTGGCTATTGCAGATCTGGCGGCGGCTTGTTCCGCCAGACGTTTGCTGGATCCCTGTCCCTCGCCCACCACCTCGGTCTTGAGCACGGCTTGCGCGGTGAATACTTTGGCGTGCTCCGGTCCTTCTTCGCCAACGATGTGATAGGCGGGCGTAACACCTCGTTCAGCTTGCGCCCACTCTTGAAAACGCGATTTGGCATCAACGTAAGTTTCGGCGTGCAGGATCGCTTCGGCTTCCCGGGCGAACCACGGTTCCATGTGCTCCCAGACGGTTTCTAAGCCGCCATCCAAATAGAGCGCCCCTACCAGAGCCTCCAAAGCGTCACACAGATTCGCCACACGTGCGTTTCCGCCACTTTCTTCCTCTCCACGTCCTAGACGCAACGCCTCACCAAGTCCCAGGCGCTGAGCAAGGGAGGCTAAGGTCGTTGTGCAGACCAATGTCGCCCGTAAACGTGTCAAAGGGCCTTCAGAAAAGTCAGGGTAAGTTTGGTATAGCCAGGCGGCGACCAGAAAATCTAGGACTGCATCTCCTAAAAACTCTAGCCGCTGATTGTGAAACTCTGCGCCTCCTTCTTCAGGATGCTCATGAGCATACGAAGGATGGGTCAGGGCGAGTTCCAACAAGTCGGGTTGTAGGAAATGATAACGCAGTCGGTTTTGGACCTCAAGTAATGGAAGTACACCCTCACCCATAATGTCTCCCCAGTTTTTTCTATTCTACTGCCAAACTCAGGCTTTGCAACAAGCGGGCGACTCTTTGCCACTCATCTGTCGTATACCCAACCGGCGTCACTGTGGTTTTTGTACCAGACGTTTGATTTCGTCCCCACTGATGACTTCTTTCTCCTGTAAGATGCGAGCGATCTCATGCAACGCCGTGCTGTGCTGCTGCAACAACTCCATCGCCTGCTGCTCGGCCGCTTCGATAATGCGACGTGTCTCTTTGTCGATCAACGTTGCCGTTTCCGGGCTGACATCCTGCCGCAAGCCGTCGAAACGCCCCAGGTAGTTCGTGCCGGCCTCCATCGCATAACGCACCGGCCCCAACGCCTCCGTCATCCCAAATTCGGTGACCATCCGCCGTGCCAATGCGGTGACGACTTCCAGATCGTTCGCCGCGCCCGTGGAGGTATCGTTGAAGATGAGTAATTCTGCCGCCCGCCCGCCCAACATGACCGCCAGACGTTCCTCTAACTCGTGCCGGCTCATCAGATAGGTGTCTTCCTCCGGCATCTGCATCGTGTAACCCAACGCGCCCTTGGCAGTGGGGATGATGCTGACCTTATGGACGGGGTCGGTATCGGGTTGCAACTGTGCTACCAGCGCGTGCCCGCCCTCGTGATAGGCCACGCGGCGCTTTAGCTCCGGCTTCAACGCGATCTTGCGTTGCAATCCGGCGACGACGCGCTCGATGGCGAGGTCGAAGTCGTTCATCGTCACCGCTTCGCGCTCGTTGCGCACGGCCAACAATGCGGCCTCGTTCACGATGTTCGCCAGGTCAGCCCCCGAAAAACCGGCGGTGATCTGCGCAATCCGCCCCAAATCAACGTCGGACGCCAATTGGACGCCCTGCGTGTGGATCTCAAGGATTTGTCGCCGGCCAACCTCCGTCGGCAGGCCTACCTGGATTTGCCGATCAAAGCGTCCCGGCCGGAGCAAGGCCCGGTCGAGAATTTCGGGGCGGTTCGTCGCGGCCATAATGATGACGCCCTGGTTGGGCTGGAAGCCATCCATCTCCGACAAAAGCTGGTTCAGGGTCTGCTCGCGTTCATCGTTGGCGCCAAGCGCCCCCACCGTGACACGCGATTGCCCAATGGCGTCGATCTCGTCGATGAAGACGATGCATGGGGCACGGCGTTTGGCCTGCTCGAAAAGGTCACGAACGCGCGCCGCGCCCACGCCCACAAACATCTCCACAAAATCGGAGCCGCTGATCGAAAAGAAGGGCACCCCCGCTTCTCCGGCGGTAGCCTTTGCCAACAACGTCTTGCCCGTGCCGGGCGGTCCCACTAGCAACACCCCTTTAGGCAATTTGGCTCCCACGCGCGTGAAACGCTGCGGGTCCTTGAGAAAGTCAATGATCTCTTTCAATTCGACTTCGACTTCATCAACGCCGCCGACGTTCTCGAATTTGATGCCGGTCTTCTCGCCGGTAATTTCCTGCGCCCGGCTCTTGCCGATGGACATCACGTCCGCGCCGGCCTGACCTATTCGCCGCATCCCGAAATACCAGATCAAGGCCAGAGGTAACATGGGAATGATCCACCCTAAAAGCGCCGAGAGCAGAGTGTTGGTTGGCTCTTCGGCGGAGAACGTCACGCCGGCATCGACCAACCGCTGGATCAAGTCGGGGTCGTCCACCCGCACGACGTTATTGACCCGTCCCTCCGTGGCGCCCTCGACGCCGGCGCAACACGTGTACATAATGCGATCCGTCGTCAAGTGCACTTCGGAGATCTCACCGGCATTGAGTTGAGCGATGAACTGGCTGTAAGGCACCTCGGTCCAGCGAATCACCATGGGTTGAAACACAAGCTGTTGGAAAAGTCCGGCCAGTGCAATCGCCACCAGCAGGTAAACCGCCGAAAAACCCACTTTTTTGCCCTGTTGTTTATTCATATCTGCCTCCTCTACGTTCTTGTACCAGTATCGCACAGAATGATTAGTAGAGCGTTAACAATGGCTTAGAATATACTAAACGAGTCTCTATTCAGGTTAGTCAACCTGACGCAGCCGCTTATTCCCTAGGATAGGTTGGGCGCGGATTGGGGTAGACAAAAGGCTCTTGGATGAGGCGATAGGCGTATTTCTACACGCCCATCCCCCTGCCCCCTTTCCCCAGGAAAGGGGGATTTTTGTAGGGGGTGTCGCTACACCCCCTCTTTTTCGCCCCTGAGGACGCAGAGAAATAGCATAGGACCGATGCAAATTTCCGTAGCCAAGACTAAAACCATTTTCCCATCCCCACGCCAAGTCCCGGAGAACCGGATTGTGCTATTCCGCAAGCAGATAAGCGACGATAAGGCGCGCCGTGGCCTCAATGGAATCACGATGGGTGCGCTCGTAGGCGTGTGAGGCATCCACCCCCGGGCCGATCAACGCCACTCTGAGATCCGCGCCGGCGTGCAAGGCGGCCTCGCCGTCAGAGCCGTAATAGGGGTAGATATCGACCCTACAGGGGATGGCATTAGCGTCTGCCAACTGTACCAGTCGCCGCCGTAAGCCCAGATCATACGGCCCGCCGGCGTCTTTGGCGCCAATGCCCACGCTGAATTCATCCGAAGTCTGACCTTCGCCGACAGCCGCCATGTCCAGTACCACCAGCTCCTGCACATCGGCGGGGATGCCAACAGAACCGCCGTGCCCCACCTCCTCATAATTCGAAATCAACACGTCCAGCCGGTAGCGCGGCGTCAGGCCTGCCCGGTGCAGCGCCAACAGCGCTCCGTAGAGACACGCCACGCCGGCCTTGTCATCCAGATGGCGCGAGCGGATGAAGCCGCCGTGAGTGACTTCCACACGCGGGTCGAAATAGACAAAATCCCCGACGTTGATGCCCAGTTGTTCGGTCGTTTCCGCGCTGTCGGTTCTCTCGTCGAGGCGTACTTCGTAGTTCTCCTGCGTGCGCTCCAAAGTGCGCGCTTCGGCCCCATAAATGTGAACGGAGGCTTTAATCGGCAGAATGCTGCCGCGATAGTACCGCCCTGCCGCCGTGACGACGGTACAGCCTTCCCCTTCAATAGAATGCCAATCGAAACTGCCAACGCTCGTCAGTTCCAGCCGCCCGTTATTTTTAATCCTCTTGACCATGGCGCCCAACGTGTCTGTGTGCGCCGTCAAAGCGCGTGGGCATGTGACGTCGCCGGCCCATGTCAACACCAGTCCACCTTTGTGGGTACGGTGGAAGGTCAAAGGCAGATCGCGGACGGCCTCTTGCACATAGGCTATAGCCTGTTCGGTATCGCCGGTGGGACTGGGGGTATCTAATAGACCAGCCAGAAATTCAATCGTTTCATCCATAGGAATGTCAGGAAGCATCATAAGTTTCTCCTCCGCAAAGAGTCTGATAGTCGTTAGTCAAGTCTGATAGTCGTTAGTCAAGGAGTCCTGTGATCATGGGCATAGGACAAAGTATGGGCAATGCTACTCAGGCCGGTCTCTGACCGTACCCGCCCCACCCCTGGGTCAGCGGTACCGCAGGTTCGACGACCCTCCTTCCGGGATGGTCAAACAGCCGTTAGTCAGATAGTCCTCTCCAAAATGCGACCCTGTCTTCCAGTATAATCCGATCAAAGTAACAGGCAACCGCAAGGTCAATCTATTCCGTCCGTAGGGGTGGTTCATGGGGGTCATTCGCCCCACGGGAGAGAAGAGAGAGGTATAAAAGGTAACTTAAAGCGCCCTTTTGTAATCTACCTGAATTAAGGTAAAATGGTGCAAAGAAATTATAGATGCGCAACGATAAACTGCCTGATCATAGGACTATCCAACTCACTGTGGAGGAGAATGATGCCCACCCCCTATAACCCACAAGAAATCGAACCGAAGTGGCAGGCGCGCTGGGAAGCCGACGGCCTTTACCGCTCACTCGTCGATCACAGCAAGCCCAAGTTTTACGCGCTGACGATGCTTCCCTATCCCAGCGGCGACATCCACATCGGCCACTGGTACGCCATGGCCCCCAGCGACGTGCGCGCGCGTTTCAAGCGCATGCAGGGCTACAACGTCCTCTTCCCGATGGGCTTCGATGCCTTCGGCCTGCCCGCCGAAAACGCCGCCATCCAGCGCGGCATCCATCCCAAAACATGGACGCTCGCCAACATCGAACGCGAGCGCCAACAGTTGCGCTCGATGGGGACGATGATCGACTGGCAGCGTGAGGCGATCTCCTGTCTGCCCGGCTATTATCGCTGGAGCGAGTGGTTCTTCCTCAAGTTCTACGAGATGGGGTTGGCTTACCGCAAAAAAGCACCGGTGGATTACTGCCCCAACTGCAAGACCACGCTGGCGCGCGAACAGGTGATCGGCGAGGAGCATATCTGCGAGCGCTGCGGCACACCGGTCTACAAGAAGGATCTGGAGCAGTGGTTCTGGCGGATCACCCAATACGCCGACGAACTGCTGGACTTCTCCAAGATCGACTGGCCCGAAAAAATTCGTCTCGCCCAAACCAACTGGATTCAGCGCAGTGAGGGCGCGGAAGTGACGTTCACGGTCGCGCCGGAGGACCTCCCCGTCGACGCCACGCCGGAAGAGGGCAACCTGGTGGTGTTCACCACCCGCCCCGACACGCTGTGGGGGGCGACGTTCATGGTACTGTCGCCGGAACATCCGCTCGTGGAGCGCATCACCAAGCCGGAGTTCCGCGAGGCGGTAAAGGCCTATCAGGTGCAGGCGGCCCGCCAAAGCGAAATCGAGCGCATGAGCACCGAGAAGGAGAAGACCGGCGTCTTCACCGGCGCGTATGCGGTCAACCCGGTCAACAACGCGCGTATTCCCATCTGGATCGCAGATTACGTGCTGATCACCTACGGGACGGGCGCGATTATGGCCGTGCCCGCCCACGATGACCGCGACTTCGCCTTCGCCGTCAAATTCGGCCTGCCGATTATTCCGGTGATTGACCGGGTGGACGGTCTTGCCAAGAGCTTCGTCTTCCCTGGTTCCGTCCGCGAGGGGTTCGCCGAGGCATTGCAGGAGGCCGGCCTCGAGTTCACCACCGCGCCGGTAGGTGACATGGGTGACGGGCTGTTCGTCACCCTGCACGGGAACGCACAAATCGACCGCTACATCGCGTTGATGCAGGCACACCTGCGGCCCGGCAACTGGAACGAGGTCGTCGGCGCGCGGTGGGCTTTTATTTTCTCGGACGGCGTCCGCGAGCTGGATTCCGTCCAGGCCGACGCCGAAATCCTGGCGCACTGCAAGGCGATCTATCCGCCCGTCAGCTCCAATCGCACCTGCATGGAAATGCTCAGCCATCTGCCGTTCTACCGGGATGTACTTTTCCACGCCGAGTACGGCACGATGATCAACTCCGGGCCGTTCAGCGGCACGCCCGGCGATGTCGCTAAACAGCGCGTTATCGCCTGGCTTGAAGAACAAGGGCGCGCCAAAGCCACCGTCAACTACCGTCTGCGCGACTGGCTCATCAGCCGCCAGCGCTATTGGGGCGCGCCCATCCCCATCGTCTACTGCGATCAATGCGGCGTGGTTCCCGTCCCCTACGAAGACCTGCCGGTGCTGCTCCCTGACGATGTGGACTTCATGCCTACCGGCGAAAGTCCGCTCAAGTATCATGCCGGCTTCCTGCATACCACCTGTCCCCGCTGCGGCGGTCCCGCCACCCGCGAGACCGACACGATGGATACCTTCGTCTGCTCTTCGTGGTACCAGTACGCTTACCTCAGTCCCTATTACCGCGAGGGCGAACCGGCGCACAGTGATTCGATTCCCTGGGATAAGGCAGAAGCAGACTACTGGCTGCCGGTGGACACCTACACGGGCGGCGCGGAACACGCCGTCATGCACCTGCTCTACACGCGCTTCTTTACCAAAGCGCTGCGCGACGCCGGCATCGTCAACTTCGACGAGCCGATGCTGCAACTGCGCAACCAGGGCACCATCCTCGGCGAGCCGCGCTGCGGAGACTGTGTGGAAGTAGCCGGCGCGTGGGAAGGCGCAGCGTTCAGGGCCAAGAAGATTACTGTCTACAGCTTCAAGGATCAGGCCACATGGCCGCCCGCCGAGCGCAGTGCGACGCTGGTGCGCGGCGAGGTGATCGACCGCGACGATGTCAGCCTCAAGGTGCAGACGTCGGAGGCGGGCGAACTGACGGTCGTGCTGGTGGACGAGGACATGCCCGTTATCATCCCCGGCAAGGAAACCGGCGGAACGGTGAAGGACATTCTCTATCATCTGGACGTGGAAAAGATGTCCAAGAGCAAGAAGAATGTCGTCGCGCCGGACGAGCTGGTGGCGCAGTACGGGGCCGACACGGTCCGCGCCTACCTGATGTTCGGCTGGCGCTGGGAACAGGGCGGCCCGTGGGACAGCCAGGGCATCGAGGGCATCGTGCGCTGGATCAACCGTGTGTGGAACATCGTCACCGAAACGCCGCCGGCCGGGACTGCGGAAACCCTCGGCGGGCGCGAGTTGCAGCGGGCGATGCACCGCACCATCAAAAGCGTCACCGAGGATTTGGAGAACTTCAGCTTCAACACCGTCATCGCCCGCCTGATGGAGTACGCGAACGCGCTCAGCAAGGCCAAAGGCACGTACTACGGCACCGCGCTGTGGGATGAAGCCGTCGCCACCCTGCTGCTCCTGGTCGCACCCGTCGCGCCGCACATGGCGGAAGAATTGTGGGCGTTCATGGGCAAGCCGTACAGCATCCACCAGCAGGCGTGGCCCACCTGGGACCCCGCGATGCTCGTCGAGGACGAAATCGAAATCCCGGTGCAGATCAACGGGAAGGTGCGGGGGCGCGTCACCGTCCCGGCGGACGCGGGCGAGGAGGTGATCAAAGCCGCCGCGCTGGCCGATGCGAACGTCCGGCGGCATCTGGAGGGCCAGCAGGTGCTCAAGGTCATCGTGCCGAACAAGAGGCTGGTGAGCATTGTGGTGAAGGGGAAGTAAGAGTGGAATGTACGAGGGGCTGGAGGGAGAATCCGGCCCTTCGTTACAAAATAGAGTTAGCCCGCAAAGCTTTGGTGAAATCATATGAATGAACAATTAGACGTTTTTTCCTTCCTTGGTGACAAAGACGCTAGTTTTGATTTCCCATCTACAATGGACATTTTGCTCGATTATTTTCGAGGATATGTATATGGCATGGAATCGAACTTGGAGCGCAATAGAAACCAAACCTGTCAACAGTATGAAGCAGCAGATGATCCAGATGAAAGAGAATATTTAAGTGAACATTTATTTGTACAGTCAAATATCTTTCCTGAGTTGCTTCGCAATTCATTCATAGTGTCCGCCTATTCCATTTTGGAGAAGGGACTTAGAGACAGATGTCAATGTCTTCAAGATTTACGAGCGGTGCCGATATCAGTTGACGACCTCGGTGGTATGGGGATTCAAAAATACAAAAAATATATTCAAAAATTGACAGCAATTGACATTTCGGAAATAAAAAAGAAGGATCAATTATGGAGTCAACTATTACAATATGGAGAGGTGCGTAATAGAATTGTTCATCACTTGGGAACAATGGATAAGAACAATAGTGGTTTGGTCCAATTCATAGAACAAAACCCTCATTTTGATATACGGAACGGTAAAATACTCATTGACAATGGAGCTTGTCAAACATTGATTGAACTAATAGCATCTTATTTCCAAGGACTAGATTCGCAATTGCCGTCAGATTGCTCAAACCTAGAGCCTCATTTTGGCTTTCGCCCATAGACACATTGTCATAGATGCAGTATAGTCAAAGAGTTGATTGTTAATCCGCTTAGTAGTGAGGAGTTTTCTATGACTCACAAACGCTCATCTAAACAGAGTAAAAACACCGGCTGTCTGGGTGCTGTATTTGGGTTGTTTGGAGTGCTGATTAAAGCTCTGGTAGCAGTTTTTGCAGGTTTATTTCAGTTTCTAGCTCGACAATGTTAGATTAGGTTTGAGATCGCTGAGTGCGTTGGGCTTTCATG